>Ga0315913_1011254_pt1 | contig 10145 bp, 5 predicted proteins | sample MpolsnodulesMG_FD_207736 | JGI IMG/M metagenome (GOLD analysis project Ga0315913, IMG submission 207736) | Medicago polymorpha root nodule microbial communities from Los Angeles, California, United States - small nodules | ecosystem: Host-associated > Plants > Roots > Nodule | place: USA...
ACCCGATTGAGTATGGCGATTTTGGTATGGATCTTATCGATTTTGAGAGAAAAAAAGAACCCACATATCAATTGAGGTATATCGACCCAGTTCATGGAAATCGCGATTAACTAAGAGAATCCACTTAACAACATTTAGAATAATATATGAATGAATCATACATCGGAAAACTGTGTTTTGACAAATTAGAATATAAAACCATAGATTTCTCATAAAATACCAATACACGTCGATTTACTTGGATCTATTAGGGAACACAGCCGCTATACATTGGACAAGGAAATCCTTTTAAGAATTTTGAGAATTGTTAATACCTTGTATTATAATTGATCGATTCAAGTAGCCACACCCATTTATGATTGAAAAATAATTTCATATCATGCGGCATACGAATAAAATAATGAAGTCATGACATATACAAACCCTAAATTGATATCAAGAATAATTGAATCGATTTATACACAAAGTATAATCCAACCAAAATAGGGTTCATAATAGCTGTAATTGTATCTATTTGGCTCTGATACCAATTGATAAAAGTGTTAGTATTTAGTCTTGGATTACTAGATACAAGTTATAGCAAACCATCAATAATAAAGAATGAATAAAGAAATTGTGTACCTTAGAATTAGGTTGACACCGATAACACCGACAACTATGAGAGGGATAACTACCCTCGTTCCGTCAGCTTTTTCACAGTGTTATTCAGAATGTTTTAATCGTCTTATGGGATGACGTTTAAATAGCTAAACGGCTGAGGGCAAGGACCTCTCATTGGCCTTAGCTAAGTGGTCCAACTCATCACGATCCATTTAGAAAGAATAGCCCAATCACACATATTCATCAACTAATTAGTGTTTAACACAATAGACCATAACTTATAATATAATTAATCTAACATTCTGGTGTTAGTGTCTCAAGCTAGGAAGTTTGGCGCGTGAGGTAATGGCAGTTATCCGCCATACAAGTTACTATTCATAGATTAGTTGTATAGAATGATTGTGTGATGATGATGTATGTTTGTCTATGTGAAAGTTTAGAAATGTTATGTTATTATATGATTTTACTTTGAAATGGTTTTCTAAGGAGCATATGTGATGTTTTTCGTGAATCGTAAATGCATGGTGATTTTGAAATGTTATGTTCTATTGGAAAATGATGTTGTATTTTGGTGTGCATATAATGAATATTTTTCTATGATGGTTAATTGTGTGCTTATACATGGCGTGTGCATTTGTAAACATTATTAGCCATTCGACGTAAGGGCTCCGTTTTAGCCAGTTAACGTAAGGGCTTCGTTTTATCAGCCAGTCGACGCAAGGGCTCCGTTTTAGCCGGTTGTTGTAAGGGCACCGTTATTTTCCCCATTGGTATGAGCAATTGTCTTATCCAGATCATTTAGAATAGGTTCATGCATTCTCATTCATTTGGTCTTCTGATATTTCTATATACACTATGTATTGCTATTTTCTTATAATTTGATGTTTTGCTGTATTTTGATTCATGCATTTATTTTATACCTCTAGTTTATGTTTAGTTTCTTGATATGAGTGCGGGATATTTATACTGACCCCTTACAACCAACATTTTAGGTATCAATAACGATTTGAAGCTATGGGTGATGAAGTTGATTGATTGCGTGTGGGGAGAAGAAAATGGGTTTTTATTCAAAATGTAATTTTAAAAGTGTATATATTTTAGCGTCAACTCATTATAAATTTCGGATGTAGATTTTTTCCATTTGTAATAATCAATTTTAAAAATATTTCCGTTAGTTTATTTTAATGATATATTTCCTATTATTTTCTTTTAATATTTCATTAATAAAAAAAAATAGTCTCATATTTTCTGAAGAATGAATAATTTTAATTAATGTCCCAGATGAAAATCCGGGGCATTACATTATGATATCAGAGCAATAATAATCCTCGGACAAATGTTTTTGGGGTGGGACGATGTTGCGTGACGCATGACTTGATTAATGTGTGCTTGTTTGTTTTTCCTTATGGTTTAATTTCTTGTTGTCGATATTGTCGATGATTCCTTATTTGATTCATGTAAGATGATTTTGGTGATTCCCTTGTCGTGTAAAATAAATAACTTCATTTTGTGTAAAAGAAATAACTTTGTCATTGTTAGTAACTATATTGTTTATGAATTTTCTTTTGTATAGTTTTGTAGTCTTTTATCTAATGATTTTTTTTTTTTTATGACGAACTATAGATTAGAAACCCTTTCCTATGTAATGTATTTGTTGAGTAATTTTTGGTGGTCATTGTTTTGAAGAAAATGAGTATATGATAATTTTCAAATAAATAGAATTTTAGAAAATATAGACGTGGTAGTGTCATTTTAAGAGAAAAAAAATTATAGCATATTTTGACTTATTGTAATTTTTTAAAAGGTAAGTCATAAATATTGAGATTTTCAAGTGTATTCATAAGTTATTGATTGCCGAATAAACTTTTGTTGATAAAGGACTAGTATTTTGCTACTATAAAAGTTTATCATAAATTTGATTAATTGAGTTAATTGTGAATTAAAGATGAATTGAATGTGAGATCAGAATTTGTGAAACTAATTAATGTTGAGGGATTTTGAACTTTGGAAACTTTTAGAAAGAAAATAAATTTTGAAATCTTATATATATTTTTTTTTATAAAAATAATGATGTTCATTCATTCAAATTGATAGACTACATCGATTGTAATGAAAATTCGCTAAAAACAAAAAAGATGAATTTGTGAACAAACTCACAACATCCATGTTAATAGCATAAAACGGGCAAAGTACTAAAGCCTACACACATACTATATTTAAGTTTCCGGAATACCCATGTCTCCGGATCTGCAACGTTGAGGACTCCAAAATCAAATATAAGTTCTGGAGGAACAAATGAGAGCAATGGAATTTACAAAAAGGAAGTTTGTGTTGCAAGATATCGTCTGAATAAAAGAGCATCTGAAGATCATCAGAAGATGTCTACCAAGAAGCTGTCGTCATCAGAAATTAAAGATCATCAGAAGCTGTCTTCCAGAAGTTGACGTCATTAGAAGCTGAAGATCATCAGAAGTTGAAGTTCATCAAAGGCTGAAGACTGGAATTCTCAGTTCGTTAGAAGTTGTTATTCTAAATGGTTATGATTGCAGAAGGAATGGAAGCCTGGAGCAACGACTAATTCAAAGTAATTTGAAGGCATTGGATGATGATCCACTGAAAAGCGTAGGAGGACAATAGTACAATTGTACAACCACTACTCCACTCACCATGTCTGCAACAGTACAAGAATACAGCTGCACCTATGTTGGTTATTCTCTATACATGGAATGGATTTAAAATTGTTCCTTCATAGGACAATAACTAAATCAGGCAACAGATCATTGGTGATTATCAAGCTTCAACAACGACTCTTTTTGATGTGATGGCAATCTACAATATCTCTCTCACACCTCTATATAAAGGAGTGAAGACTTGAATATTGGAAGAGAGTCACAACAATTTTACAAGTGCCAAAACTCTGATGAAACTGTTTCACATCAAAGTTCACTTAGAATTTCTTAAACAACTTTCATATCTTAGAAATTCTAGAGTTTTAAAAGTCTTATCTGATTTGTATTCTGAACACCGCTGATTGTATATCAAGTGTTAAACATCAAACATTTTCTTTGTAATTCTGTTTGATTAAAAGTCTCTTGTTTTTGAGCTTGAGCATAGGAAGTCTCTTGCAGTTGTACTTGAGCATAGGAAACCTCTTGCTTTTTTGCTTGAGTTAGTTTGAAGTCTCTTGCTTCTGTGCTTGAGCAATTGTAATCAGATATTGATTTTAGTGAACTCTCCTTGGAAGTGCAAGGGGGCAGGACTACTTCCGGATTGTGGTAGGAACCTGTATAATTGCTTTCTATCTTTATTCTCTCTCTCTCTCTCTCTCTCTCTCTCTCTCTCTACTTAACTGCTGCATTTAGACTCTGAACATTGTATCAGAAGCTGAACTCTATCAGGTTCTGATCAGTGAATTCAGTTTAAGGAGAAGAAAAGGCTAACACAATTCATTCCCCCTTCTTGTCTTTTTCTCACCTTCAAATAGTACTGTAACTCTTCATGATTTCAAGCTCCTAATTAACCACGCCGAAGAGGATGGGGAGGAAGACTGTGAATTTCTAGAAGAGTTAGCCCGGAAATGGAGACTCGATCTAAATTAACTATTACTAGTTAATACCTAATTTATACTATTAATTAAACGTAAGACTCTAATGTTAATATTAAATGCTAAACCTAATTCCAAATGCAAACTTTAAATGACTGACTCTAACTAAATAATTAACCTAATTTAAACTAGACTCGATCTAATGTAGATATTATAACAACCGTTATTTTTACTACGACTCCCTAATATGCAATGCGAAATTTAAAATAAAAACCTAAGCTAAGACTCTAAAAAAACGAATGGTGTTAATTCCTATATGGGAAAACAAAAAAGAAAAATAAAAATAAACTAAGTGAAAACTAGACTCTAAAAAAAAAATTGACTCAATTAGGACTAAATATTTTTGGTATTTTTAAATTTTTTGATTTTTTTGTAATTTTGAATTTTTGAAAACAGAAAAATAAAATGCTGAAAAATAAATCACTGAAAAATAAATGACAGAAAAAAAAAATTAAAGATAAATAAAAATAAGTAATTTAAATTGTTTAGTCGAAAATATCAACAATCCCCGGCAACGACACCAAAAACTCGATGCACGGTCGGTTTGCTATGGCAAGTGTACCAATCGTTTAACCAAGTAATAAAGTGATAAGTAGAGTATCGTATCCACATGAATTGTCCTTTCGTCCAAAAAATTCGCATTACTTATTTTTTTGAGTTGACAGTATAAAAGTTAAGTTGCAATTTTTATCTGTTTGCAACAGAGCAAGTTTACCTGTTTTGGTTGCAGAAAAGTAAGCAGCGGTTAGGATTCTTCAAATCCCCATTGTATATTTATTGTTGGATAATAAGTAAAATTATGCGGCGTTTATTATCTTAGGTAGACTATACAAGTGATGAGGTCGTTGGGACGTTACTAACCTACTTTGGTTTATCCCTCTGATGGGTAACTGAACCTCCGATCGCACAGTGATCCTTACGTGCGGGGTCTTGATAATTCAAAGGTGATTGAAACATAAACTTTATGTTGGCTTTCCAGTGTTTCCAAGGGCAATGAAGGTCAAGGTTCCCTTAGGTCTGCCCATCTATGAATCTTAGGACACTCATAGCACGCACTCTCTACACTTTCTTAGTAGTTCTACAAACGGGCAGCCCTGATCTACGTCTACCTTACTAAGGGTTTCAAGATAATGGTTTTATTAGGTTATAACTTAATTCGGGCAGCTAGGCACTTGTTTCCCTAATTACTAACTAGTTAATTCTTAAGTTCGGTAAGGCACCACCGGACTCAATGGGGTCTATCCACTAAGTACCTACGTCTAAGGTCAACAATTCTTATGGCATATTTGGCTAGTTAATAATCACTTACTTCATAGATAGATACTTATTAGTAAAGGGATATAAATATCAAGATATAAGCATCTAGTTGGTGAAAGCAATATTAGGCCCTATCACAACCCAAGTACCTAATCTAGGGTTGCACATCTCACAGAAATACACTACTTCCTAATAAAACTTAATAGCGAACAAAAGAATAAATAAAATATATGACATATTAAATAAATAAATATCCAACAAAAATATACAGAGGTTCATCTTAGAAGTCTAACCTAAAAAGATTTAGTTACACATGGTAACTAAAAACAAATTACTAAAGATAAAAACATACCCTAGAAAATCAAGGAGAAGATAGAAACTCTCCTGAAGCTCCAAAGTAGCCTTCCTTTTGAACTGCCACAGTTCTGAACGAGAAATTCTGAATGAGGAAGGCTGGTATTTATAGTGAGAGTTTTTTCCTGTGTTTGGGTTAAAAGAGCAGGCATTACCCAAAATGGAAGCAGAAAAAGACTATTTCGCCCTGACTTTTTGCATACACGGGGCGCATATGAAATTCCCTAGGCGCATGAGAGTGAGGCAAAAAGCATGCCCTAGGCGCATGGCTTGCCAAATCATGCCCTAGGCATTTTTCAAATGCCCTAGGCGCATTATGTCTTTCTTTCGGGCCCAATCTCTGATTTTTCGTCGTCTTTAGGTCTTCGTCTTCAAATAACGTGTCTCGGTTCTTTGTGAACAGAATCCCTCCCATTTGTAAGTCTTTTTAGGCCTCTTCAATCTTTATTCTTGTTTCTTGAATCATCACAATTCTTTAGTTGTTCTTGATTTGCCGATTTAGATGATTTCTTCGTGAATTATTTCAAAAACCCCATAAAATTGCTTTGTTTCAGGAAAACTAGAATTACAGACTCAAATATAGAAAACATAACAAAAGTTCCGAAATCATAGGCAATTGTTCTAATACTCCTCCTTTTTGCTGCTAAATCATACTAAAAATAACTGAAAAACATGCTAAGAATAACGTAAGATGCATGTCATCACCAATCTGACCTTCTGGTCGTCACTGGTCAAACCAAATAATCTCTACTCCTTGCATTCAGGTTTGGGTTCCATCTGGGTCAAACCTCCATTTGAACGTTGGCAGATTGCTTCTCATGAAACGATCTAGCCTCTGTTCCTCAACTTCTCCATGATCCTGGTGACCATCCTCTCTACTCCTTGCATCTAGGTTTGGGTTTGAGACAACACCTGCGCCATTGTAGCCAAGGCCTCTACAATAGCCTCATCATCTCTACCACCTGTCATCTCACTTCCACACATAACCAAAACCAACACGTAAGAACAACAGAACAACATAACAAGTATCGAAGCTAACTCAATACCATTCACATATAAACAGGAAAATCACCCAGTGCTGGTCTAGACAAGACCAACATGGCTCTGATACCACATTGTAACACCCTAAACCCTTAAATTAAAGCGATAAATTACGCAAATAATACAATATACAAAGGATCTAGATGCTACTTCTTCAATAAGTTCAACATGCATAAATAATTTTCTCAAACACCGCAGCGGAATAATAATAACATCTCATCAGATAAATAAAACAATCCCCAAGTAGCCATGTCACATAATCATACTACATCACCAAATATAAGTTTCGACTCAACAAACTGAGTTAATAAAAATCTCCCCAAGACATAATGGAAATAAACAGACAGACACACCTAAATCAGAGCCTGACTCTATAGACTCCAAAAGCAAAACGAGGTAGCTTCAAAGCTAACCTCCAACAACTCGCCAAGCAAATGCAAACTATTCTTGCACGATGTCTACCCATCCACACAAATAAGGTAGGCGGTCAACCAAACGACCACTGGGGGTTAGTTCACAATTCATAATTAAACATAATCAAATGAAAATAAATAACACAATTTAATTCTGCTTGATCAATAAACTCAACATTATCATAAGCCAACAAGTATACAAGCACAATCAAGCAATGCATACAATTCACCTTGTTCAAGTATCCACAACAATCACCAAAAATTCACCAATGCACATATACACCGATTCACATATTCAAGTATGACTCGACTCACCAATCATTGAATGCATGCAATGTTCTAGACTCATCTAGATACATGTGGTACCATATGATTCCGGAGATAATTTTATCGTTAATGAATCCACCAACATAATAAACACCCCCCAATTATGTTCTGCAGAAGCTATGTAATAAACACCACCAATTACATTCTTCAAATCACCTCAATATGACTTTGAATGCATGGACTTCAAGTAAGGACTCGACAATGCATACCTCACCAACATAGACACTAACATAATACTCACCACCAATTATGTTATTCCCCAACAATTGCATTATCAAATACTTACATTCATACAATCAACAAGTCATCATCAATTCATCAATTTACAATCACCAAAAGAATCATAATCAACATCTAACACCTCGAAGAAAACAATAAAGTTCCAAATTCATATTTCACCTAAAGACGGACATCTATCCTTATTATCATATTCATCATATTAAACACGTAATCCTTATCAATTAATTCACATTCTATCATACTGACATGAATTCAAGTCTCTAACAAGTTATCCGACCATAAAATATTAATTTGATAAACTTCGTCTAAGTTTATGAAAACTAGCATTTTCCAATTATTCCACCAAAATCAAAGTAACCAAGTTCAAACGCCTCAACCGAGTATATACATAATTCACATATGAGTGCAGTAGCGTAAACATATATGTTTCATAGGCCAATTCCGATATATTCCATAATTCACTAAAGTTCGTCTCATTTTGTCATTTTTCAAAAGAATTTCAATTTCAAAAGCAAAACCATGTTAAAGCTCATGAATACCATCCAATTTTTTTTTAATAAATCAAGGTTACAGTAAACAACCCTAACCCTACCCTTTTCCTTTGAGAAAAATGAGTTTTGGAAAAATTCATGTTCTTGAACATTTTTCAAAAAGATAGATTCAATTCACAAAACCAAGTTCAATCAAATTCATTTGATGTTGTCAATGGTTTAGAAAGCTTAAATACAATTAAATACATCAAAAGAATCAGTTTGGAACCACCCTGAACGACCCGGAACATGGGTGTATGTCTTGTGCAACTCGCTACAGCGAGCTACAGCAGAATATGTCACCCTGTTCTTGGTTGTTCCCTCTCGGGAACTCCCCAAATTTCACCCCAAAATCTCATTTTTGATCCCCTTGACCCTAAATTCGACCCCAAAACTTGTACATTAGTTTTTAAACATCAAAAGACATTCAAAACAACAACAAACTTGAAATCATAACCCCAATTCACCTCAAATTCGTCACTTAGTCACTTAGTTCATTTTCCACCAAAACCCACAATTTTCTCAATTTCCATTCAAAATTCATAAACAACTACACGAATTCAAACCCCATCAACATACAAACATAAAAAAACATTTAAGAAGTGGATTCAAACTTGTTTCAACAACAACCACTCACCAATTCAGGACTTACACTCAATTAATCAAAAATCATCAAAACAACTTATCAACAACAACAACTATGAAGTTTAAGCACATAACACAACAATTTCATGAAGTTTATCATACCCACAAATTCACATGAATTAGGAGCACGAAATTCATCATCAAAAATCACCAAAAGACACAATTAACATAAAAGCACTTAAACCCATAATTGAAAATAGAAGATTATGACTTAATTGATGAAAAGAAACCATCCCCATTACCTCTAGCTCTTGATTCCTCTAGCTTAAGCATCACTTTAACTCCTAGCTCTTCAAACCCCAAACTCTCTCTCTCTCTCTCTCTCTCTCTCTCTCTCTCTCTAGCCTCCTCTTCTATCCTCTTGATTCACTTTCTCTCTCTCAAAATATTTTGTGGAATGAGTGAATGAATGTAAAGACCTAATTTTCTCACAAGTGTTGTGTTTATATAGTCACCACATAATTGGTCTACGTCTCTAATTGTCTTAATGGTCTCAATATTCTTACCAACTAATTCCCCAAAGTTATTACTCACATAAACGTCAAAATAACGAATAATTACTGTCTCAAAATAATTATCCTGACTCACTAGTAGCATAGTAAAAATAATCATTTCCACTTAAAACACCAAAAATAACCCTGTTAATAAAATGACTAATTTACCCTTGTTCACCAAATGGCCAAAATACCCTTGAGTCTACAAATGACTAAAATACCCTTTTAGGCCAAAAATCCACTAATCCCCAATAAAATACACACACAGACAAATAATCACACACAAGCGCATATAAACACACATAATAAATAATTAAAATAATTCTAGCGAAAAACGGGTTGTTACAACACCCTTCTCCAAATTGGACAAAATGTAACACTAATGGATCAACCAATAGCAATTTCTCATCTTGTGGTGGAATTTTCAGAAATACAAACTTTGAGTTCTTGTTATGTTTTGGTGAAAACTGTAACGCCCTATTTTCTTATTTAATTATTTTTGGTTGAGTTTAAAGTCTTTTATATGACTTATGTGATTTATGTTGATTTATGACATGTTGTGGTGTTTTAATATTTTATTAAGTGGCTTTATATTATATTTTTTAGTAGAATATGTTGGATATTTAGAATAAATATATTT
>Ga0315913_1011257_pt1 | contig 10143 bp, 4 predicted proteins | sample MpolsnodulesMG_FD_207736 | JGI IMG/M metagenome (GOLD analysis project Ga0315913, IMG submission 207736) | Medicago polymorpha root nodule microbial communities from Los Angeles, California, United States - small nodules | ecosystem: Host-associated > Plants > Roots > Nodule | place: USA...
ATTTGTCACTCATCTTTAAGGGCAAGGCAGCCACCAGAATGCCTCTGATCGTGTGATGTTTCTTATACAGCTTTTTCTGTTCAGCAGTGTGAGCTTTCCTATCGAGAGTAGCACCTTCTTCATCCAGTCTCAAATCTCCAACACCTTCTTCAAGAATATCCCACAACTCATCATCCATTCCCATGATGTGACTATACATCTTGGTCTTCCACCAAGAGAACATTTCTGGGTCACCATTAAACATGGGAAGTTTGTTGTGATTAGCATAACTTTCATTTTTGTTGGTGTTGCTGCTGTAATCATATGGTATAGCAGCTCCACCACCAGAACCAGAGCCAGCGCCAGAGCTAGAAGCATCTTCCCCAGACATGTTTTTCTCAGATCTTTCACTGTAACACGGTTAAGTGCTAAATACAGAGCCTAAGCTCTAATACCAACTGAAGGTGAGAAAAACCACAAGAAGGGGGCGGGTTGAATTATGTTCGACGTTTTGCACAGAGAGTGTTGGCCTTTTTGCTTGTTGTGTTCTATATGTATATATGTTCTCCAAGTCTTTATCCCTATATATAGAGGATTTGAGAGACGTTGAGAATTAGCCGTTACATCAACTTGTCTTGCTTGAAGCTTTGATTCTTCACCATTGATCCTTTGCCTGATTTGATAATTATCCTATGAAGAACTAATTTCAAATCCATTCCATTTGAAAAGGAACAATGTCTACAACAATATTACTGTTATTCTTGTCTTGATGTAGAGACAAAGTTGCAGAGATGGTGGTTGCATAGTTCGTGGTTGTACACTTCGTACACTGTACTTTGTCAACTCTGGTGAAGTAGCTTCTGGCGAGATGCTTCTGATAACCATTGCTTCTGATGACCTTGCTTCTAATGACGTGTCTTCAGGAGCTCTATCTTCAGACTCGTTTCTTCAGACGCACTTCTTCAGACGCATTTCTTCAGACGTATTCTTCTAGACGCTCTAAGCTTCAAATAAAATTCTTTTGCACTTTGACTTGTTCAATCAGAATCTTTATGAATAGTACTTTAATTAGGATCCTGTACACTTGAACAAATGTTTAGCATATCCAATTGATAATTTTTAATACCTTGTTGTCATCAAAACTCAAGAGGTGATTTTGCGAAACACCCTTTGTTCCAACATGATTTAATCTTCATTTGAACAACATTTTGAAGTTCTTCAGTCTTCCAGCTTCTGGTGAACTGCTTCTGAAGAGGTGCTTCTAATGACGTCAGCTTCTTCATAACCACTTGTCTTTAGAACCTCTTTCTTCAAATGCTTCAAGCTTCCTTCTTGTTGATTTCATTGCTCTCATTTGTTCTTTCAGAACCTATGCCTTAATTAAGACACTGAAAATTTTGTCTATGGTCCTGCACACTTTAACAAATATTTTCATATCCAATTGACAATTTTTAATACCTTGTTATCATCAAAACTTAAAGGGTAATGTTAAACACATTTTGTTCCAACAGTGGGGTCCACTTGAGCACCCAAATAGGGGAGCTCCATGGTCTTACACTCTACCCCCTTATGGTAAATGAATTAATGATTTTTAATTGTTTCCCTCAACATCTCACTTCCCAAAATGATTTCCAAATTTAGTGCTAGATTTTTTTTTTATTAAGACAAATTTAGTGCTAGATAGAATGTTGACATTTTAAAAACTATGATCAAAGTGTAGGGTATATTTTCCCAAAAAAAAAGAAAGTCTAGGGTATATATTTTTGAAGTATTAAATCATCATAGTTATGAATTAGTGTATATTATTTACTTAAGCCTTATTTTTTTGAATATAAATATAGATAAATAAAGAAAATTTTCATTATTACAAATAAAAAAAACAAAACATTAAAACTTGAAGGCCAACAATGAATATCCGTATATAGATGACATGCTAAAACTCTACAATTTAAGATTGTGATTCCAAATATTCTAGAATATAGTGATCCAAAATTACAAAGTCACAAATGTCACACCCTTTTTACAATCTATATTTGATCTTACAAAAATGACACACCTTTTCCATGGTGGAGAAACAGAGCACCTTTTATAGCAAAGCCTCGGAATGGCATGCATTGCATAAAACCAGTTATTATGCTTCTCAAATCTCTAACTTCATCTCTCCACCATTCATAAACAAAATTTTCCCAAACAAAAATATCCTCAAATAAAATTGTTACATAAATTTATGGAACTCCAAAATTTAAGGCCTTTCAGCCAATCAAATTGGCCTTCTATTGAATAGATAAGAGAAACAAGAGAATCCATTGACTCTCCTCTCTCTAAATGATGCTTTTTTAATTATTCCAAAATCAAAATGAAAACCAAAACCATTTTTTTCTTTGAAACAATAAATCCATTGAGTGGTCACCAAAAGCATTCTTTACCTTCAACGAAAAACAAGATTCCCTACATGAAGCAATGAGAAAGAACATCATCACCAAAACCAAACATCACTTTCTCTTTATTCCCTTTACTTTCTTATCTTGAACAAATAACACATTCTATATTTGCAGAAATGTTTAATCATCTCAAAACCCTCCTTATTTTAATGTACTATTTCTGAAACAAACAAAATATATTAATTTTTCATCAACATTTTCGGAAAAAAAAGTAACTTGATCATTAGCTTGTTGTTGCTTCTGACGCTCCCTAAACGTATCAATAGTGTTTTTGTCGGAACAAAACAATTACGATATGGACATTCCTTCATCACCTGGCAAGTTCAAGATGGAGAAAAGAACAAGATGGCATAAGTCCCTACCAAAGTTAGCATTTTGGTCCATTCTGTTTTTCGGTATCATATATTTCCTTTTCTTCAGAACACCTTCATCATTCTCTTCAGACACTTCACGTAGATCCTTAAGAACCTACAATTACGGAGGCGCAGCATGGGAAAAGAAGGTTCGTTCTTCTGCAAAAGTGACTTCCAAAAATGGAGTCTCTGTGCTTGTAACCGGCGCTGCAGGTTTCGTCGGAAGCCATGTCTCTATAGCCCTCAAACGTAGAGGCGACGGTGTTGTTGGTCTTGACAATTTCAATGACTATTATGATCCGACGTTGAAACTCGGTCGCCAGGCACTTTTAGAACGAACCGGCGTGTTCATTGTCGAAGGCGATATCAATGATTCAACACTTTTGAAGAAACTTTTTGAGGTTGTTCCTTTCACTCATGTGATGCATTTAGCTGCACAAGCTGGTGTGAGATATGCTATGGAAAATCCTGGATCATATGTTCATAGCAACATTGCAGGTTTTGTTAATTTACTTGAAGTGTGTAAATCTGCTGAACCACAACCTGCTATAGTTTGGGCTTCTTCAAGTTCAGTTTATGGATTAAATTCAAAAGTACCCTTTTCTGAAAAAGATAGGACTGATCAACCTGCTAGTTTGTATGCTGCTACGAAAAAAGCGGGCGAAGAAATTGCGCATACTTATAATCATATCTATGGACTTTCATTAACCGGATTGAGATTCTTCACTGTTTATGGACCTTGGGGAAGGCCTGATATGGCATACTTTTTTTTCACTAAGGATATTTTGAGAGGGAAATCGATAACGATTTTCGAAGGGCCAAACCATGGAACTGTTGCTAGGGATTTTACTTATATTGATGATATTGTGAGGGGGTGTTTAGGAGCATTGGATACTGCAGAGAAGAGTACTGGTAGTGGTGGTAAGAAGAGGGGTCCAGCGCAGTTGAGGGTTTTTAATTTGGGGAATACTTCGCCGGTACCAGTTACTGATCTTGTTAGTATTTTGGAGAGGCTGTTGAAAGTTAAGGCTAAGAGAAATGTGATGAACTTGCCGCGGAACGGAGATGTTCAGTTTACGCATGCGAATATTAGCTATGCGAAAAAAGAGTTTGGTTATAAACCTACGACCGATTTACAGACTGGTTTGAAGAAGTTTGTTAGGTGGTATGTTAATTATTATTCTGCTGGGAAAAAAGCTGATGAGTGATGAATTGGTTTACAAATTGTTGTAATTTCGTTGAATTAATGTTTATTTTGTATGATTCTTGTGTTTTTTGTCCCCTAACATCTATGCTAGTTTCATTGTTAGCATATTTCATGTGTCAAAGGGACAAGAAGAATCATAATTTTCTATTTTATTCTGTTTTGTTTGAATGTAAATGTTATAGGTTTAGAAGTGTATAGTATTTATGGCTGATAGATAACATTGTGATTCTTGGTATTGTGTAATTGTAAAAACATTCAATAAAATTCTGCACAATAATTTCATTCCTTGATTATTATTCTTTTGATGGAATTTTTCATTCCTAAATTCTAATTGAATGAATTAGTGAGACAAATTTTGTTTTTGCATTTTTATCAGTACGTCCATGGCTGGGTAGACATAATAAGTGTCACTATTCGCTTGGGCCCCTTCTAAACAGGCAACCATTTATCGGCTTGGGTTGGCCCGGTGGTATCGGTTTGGAACCTTGGGGTTTGCTCGTCCTCAAGATCTCAGGTTCGATTATCCCCGGTACTAATTTGGGTAGGCTAGTTTACAATGCAAATATTGATTTGAAGGAAAATTTTGATCAAATCGTGGAGTAAATTGAAAAGAAAAAATGAGATCATGATCATGCACAGAGATCATTATCCCTTCTACACATACTTGCTTTCTTTCACAGCTAGCTATATTTCCATCTTTTAGTCAAAGAATCATCTAGAAGAGAATCAAAGAAATTAACCAAACTCATAATCTCATTGAGCAAGGTTAGTATAATGCTACTTCATTGTGAATATCTGCAATTGTATCATATATATTTCTTGTACACAGAGTGAAATAAAAGAACTCACAATTTTCTTTTATATATGTAACACAAGTGTTGATTGAGCAAGGATACTATGGAAGCTGATAAAAAAGACAAAGGCAAAGGCAAAGACATAATGCATAATGGTAGAAGGCAGGGCGGTTTCTACGAATTCGGAGGTTCGGCTCTGTAAGTGAAAAGAGGTCCGTAATAAAATAAAAATGTATTTTATTTAAAAGAACAATGTTCTATTTATATTTTTTAAAAGATAAATACAAGGTGCCGTATATATGCGATACACCCAAATGTGAAAATCACTACCGTATACATAAGGAACCTCAAACCACCATCCAAAAAAACACCCACCAAAAGTAGTACTATTGGACTATAATTTTTTTTTTTGAGGCCCATACCTTGGGGAGGCCTTGCTCCATTGAGCGCTTTGCACACCCCAAAGTTCGGGCCTGGTAGAAGGTCAAGATCATCCAATCACACCAGTATTAAGAGCACTTATTATGGATAATGATGATAATACACGTCTCATTCATAAAGATCTATTGGAAAGACTTGGTGTAGATACTCATACAGTGAAAAATGGCCAAGAAGGACTAGACTTAATTGATTGGGGTGCTAAACAATTTGAGCTAATTCTTATGGATAGGCAAATGCCAATCATGGATGGGATTAAGGTACTGCACTTAGTTTTTCATGTTAATTTATCAAGTATGAATATATTAGTTAGTTCAAAGAAATATATGTTTGTCTTCAGATTTGTTTTGTCTATATACACCTCAAAAATTGAAATAGTGACATAAACTTAGCGATGATAAAATGTGTAATTTGTCTATAAGTCTGTCATTAAGGGGCTTGAAACACGAAATTTAATAATCGATTTTATTTATTCATGTGATTTTTCCTAATGTGATTTTTCCATATATATAAAAGCTAAGAACATTAACAGTACTTTACAGTGAGGAAAAATGCCAATCATGGATGGGATTAAGGTACTACACTTAGGTATTCTAATGTGATTTTTCCTCACTGTAAAGTACTATTAAGTAATCATGATAAGTAAAACTACGCAGTCGTATATATAAAAGCTAAGAACATTAACAATACTATGCTCCAGAAGAATATACATACAGTGAGCTCATTTTAGCACAATCCTTGTTTTGTTAGTTATTCATGTTGGCATCTAACCATGTTTTATCAAAATATTGCGACTGAGTGTTACTTCTTTGAACAAAGCAGAGTAGAACAGGAAAAGCGAAACAATTGGCTCAATAAAGGTTCAAGCTCTGAAACACGATGAGGATACCAGACACGAAATTGAATGAAGACACGAAATATTACGACTTTATGTTAGCTACAGCAGTAGCAATATCATCGAAGTAACCGAAGACAGATTTGAACTTAATATTGAGTGCAAGTATCTCAAGAGGATTATTTCAATGTATTGTTTCTTATATCAATATGTATTTGGTTTTCATTCCTAGTATTTTCAATGCATTAGATTCTCCTCTGTTTGCCAAGTTCGCCGCAATTGCTATGGTCCTACCGCTAGGTTTTGCTACAATGATAAACCTCCGATGAACTATTTTAAAAAATGAATCAGAAAGCAAAGTAAATGAATCCAAATCAAAATGTTACTATAACTATCAATTCTTGTTTAGTGTAATGTAAATATGACTTAAACACAGTTATTGGGAGGTGCAGCCTGCTTGCTTCAGTGTCTTTGCAGATGAAACACAAAGTTGCTTCAACTTATGGTGATCCTGCCTGGTCCAAAAAGTAGCAAACTAAGTTGATTAAAAGTCTAAAAAAAACCCATATAATGTATTATAAAACTCGATTTTTTGAATGAAAAAACAAAAATTAAATATTTATAAACACTTCTATCTATATAATCTGAAAAACTTGATGGACTAGCCAAACAGTAGATCAAATGGTTTATTCTAATCCACTGCTAACAAAAATTATCATATCATGTCTTTCTAATGAAAATACATATTTTGAATATCTTCTCATAAGCTATAATCTCTGTAATTTGTCTTTGTAGATTACCTGAATGTAAGATTTTGCATTGCATACTACAAATTTAAGGGCAAAATGACTATCAAATAAAACAGGAAAAGACTATATGTTCAAGACATATGGTCTTCTGTGCAACGACATTATAACGACGGTAAATGGACTAATATTTGCTACAAAAGAACATGCCATACAAAGAGAGAACTGAAATAAAATCGACAAATAACATCGGTAATCATTGAACAATATAATCAAATCAAAACCATGATATGAAAATAATCACACAATACATTGTACACAAACTAACAAAAATTCAAACAAGTAAATGATCGAGCAAAACTTACTTTCAAGAAGTCGGTACCAAGCTTTCAACATATCCCTTGGCATTGAACCACGGAATTTGATTGGTACTTTTAATTCTATTTACTCTATTATCTCTCAAATTATAGACAATTGCTTGGTCTGTATGATTGATTGCAAATATCAATTTATCACCATTCTCGGAAACACACAATGGACATACAATGTATTCAGGAATATAACGAGGCTCCAAATTACGAAATTTACAGTCCAATTGAAGATTCCGATAGCTAATTTTAAGGAATTGAACCCAAGACTCATCATCTCCAAATTCCTTCATTTGCCATATGACAAAATGGGTTCCCTTGATATCATAAGAAAAACAAATACAATCCATCAACACAGAAAGAGTTAGAGAAAGCTTTCGAGGAATATGTAGCTCTTCATCGTACCATCGAGATAGCATAAATTGTTTATGTGTCTCTGTCCCCAAATCAAACGAGATAATCACAAGTTGTTCAATTGTAAGATTTTTCATATGACAATAGAATCGGCGACGGGCAAACCAGTTAATACTATTTTTCAAATAAACACCATCCCATGCATATACCAGAGGGAAATTAATATCTCTCCAAACACTATCACCCAAAGTAAAAACTCTTGCCGCGGTTGTAACAAGTCTGTTGTTATCCCATTTCAAACATAACACCACCACCTTGTAAGTGTCTGTTGAATTATCATAACCAAATGCAAACTTACACATATTATACTTGTTGCCATAATAGCGGAAAGACACTAATGTTTCAGATTTTTTCCTTGTGGAAGGGTTCCAGAAACTGAGCGAGTACTCGTGATACTCAGAATTTGAAGATAAACCTTGCAGGCAAACCAATCCATTGCAAGAACCAACAATCCGACCGGCGTCTTGGTAATTGAATTGGTAGTAAGGATCGTTGTCAGTAAAGGTGATGGAATTCGATGTAGTCTCCAGCAAACGAGAGATGGGTACTGCCCTACAGTCTCCCGAACCTTTGGCCTTGTGTGCGAGAAGTGCGAGGAGGTGTGTCATTCGTGTAGATTGCTTCTTAAGGTGCATTTTGACGAAGACTGGATCAGACATTAGGGTTTTCCATGACTTGCAGACACACCTCATACGCATCAGAGATTTTACTTCAAGGAACGTTAAGACTTTAACGATAAGTTCGTCATGGAGAATCACCAGAAGCGCAGCCACTTTGGGCGGAGGAGAGATATTCATGAGAACGATAACGATGTGGTTGTGGAAAGTGAAACCCTATCGTTGTTGATGTATATATGCGGTTGTGTTATTTTATTTTTTTTCTTTCATAAAAATAGTATTTCTGCAAAAATAGTATTTTTTTTTTCTAATTACACCACATTAATTTCAAGTTACACCCCAGACTGACAAAAATAACCCTACTTTCTCTTCAAAACTCGTTAACTTAATTTACCCACAACTACGTAAATTATTATTTTTGGTAGTGGCGGCGGTTTGAACCCCGAACCTTGCATATTATATGCATTGTCCCAATCAACTGAGTTAAGCTACAAAACAAAAGAGATTAACGTGAACTCAATTCGCGTATAAATAAAACAAAACATAAGGGATATCAAATCGTGAACTGAACATGAATATGAATGTGTAAATATCACCAAATCAATTGATGTAGGCAAAGCAAATACAAACAACACACATCAAATGGGGGATGCCACAACATAACGAAAAAAAAAAGCAAAGCAAATTCATGAAGGAAGAGCTATAGCAGGCAAATACAGTTTAATTGAAATTCAATTCCATACGTGAATTGAATTGAAATTTAATCCACCTACAATGAGAACTTCAATTCCACGTGAATTGCGTTCAGTTAGGTGTCAATTTGTTTATAAAAGACCACATACGTAAACTGGTATAATCTGCAGCCGTAAAAAAACAAAATAAAATCTGCTAAAAAAATCACTTAGTTTTGCGATGAATTTTAATGGAAGGTTTTGTATTTCAGTTTATAATCTTTTATCAAGTTTGTTCATCTTCATGGATGTTCGTCAAAGAGGTGAATGGTAAGATTGAAATATGAAATATAGGGTTTGTAAAACTAACATGTGACTAGGGTTATTTCCGTATTATATTAAATTATAAAAGAAATTTGGGTGTAACCGGAAGTTTTGGGGGTGTAACTAGCAAAAGTATAAAAACAACGAGGTAATATGCTATTGCATGTTATTTTGGAAAAATCCATTAAACTCCCCTAAGGTCTACTTAAATGTAATATGCACCCCCTCTGTTTTCTTATTAAGCACATATTTCTCATACCGTTTGTTCCATCCAACCTCCATCAATTTATTAATTCAACAAAGAAACAGAGCATTCATTTGACATGTTCTTGCTTCAAGCAAGTAGTACACAAAATCTTCCCATGTTATAACTCTCTTTTATTCTCTGCTACATGCTAGAGTCATGCCAGACTAGAATCATTTTCACCCCTCTTTACAAGATTTAGTTGTGACCACACTTTTAACTTCTCTATGTACAAGACGTCTTCTAATTCTAGTGTTATCTGTAACAGCCCGTTCTTAGTTAGAATTATGTGTGTTTATATTGCTTAATTGTTTGTGTATAATTGTGTGGGGATTAGTGGATTTTTAGCCTAGAATGGTATTTTAGTCATTTTTGAAGCTAAGGGTATTTTGGTCATTTGGTGGATAAGGGCAAATTAGTAATTTTATTGGAAGGGTTATTTATAGTACTAATAGTTATTTTACTAAGTTACTAGTGAGTTGATATAAATATTTAGAGACGGTAATTATTCAATGTTTTGACGAATTAATGAGTAGTAACGTTTTAGAATTAAACGTAAGAGTTTTGAGGCCCAATTAGAATGAGAATTAACCTTGTGGACTCTTAAGAGAAAAACTACGTCAAACCATTCTTTCATTTCATTTCACAAACTTAGAGAGAGAGAGAGAGAGAGAGCGAGGGGGGGGGGGGGGGGGGGGGGTATTTAAAAAAA
>Ga0315913_1011258_pt1 | contig 10143 bp, 8 predicted proteins | sample MpolsnodulesMG_FD_207736 | JGI IMG/M metagenome (GOLD analysis project Ga0315913, IMG submission 207736) | Medicago polymorpha root nodule microbial communities from Los Angeles, California, United States - small nodules | ecosystem: Host-associated > Plants > Roots > Nodule | place: USA...
TATATAATAAACATTACACCATGCTTTTGTTTTTTCAATCAACATATTTTATCCAACCGTGGTACATGCATCGGATATACTATAAGCTAATTTATCATCATTGAAAAGATTTTTCAAACAAGTATTTTACTACCATACATAAAGAATTGTTATCCTTGGGGGTCCTCCTTATATGAATCCGAGGAAGATAGATACAAACTTGAATAACTAATTGTTTGTTTCATTATTACTAGGGATAGGGATGGAGGGACTGTATAATCGTCATGTCATGCCAAATTTTCAAGACATTATATAGTGTACATGTTGTCCATAGTGCAATGGGAGGAAGATATGATGTCTCTATCTCTATTCCCAAACGTGGAAGATAACAAAAGCAGAAAGCTCATCGAATCCTTTATTCTTATCATGTTGTGATGTTCAAACATGATTATTTGCTATGGACATTATAGTGGGCCATGCATTTCCAACAACTGTTTTATGTTCCTTCAACGGTACCACTCCATGTGCATGACTTTATATCCTTTCCCTCTCTAATCCGTCACGTATATAATTTCTTCTTGTTGCAATAGTTCCTTTATACGCCACGTTTGTAAGAGGAAAATGTTTTGAGTAAAAAAAATTGTGCCAACTTTCGGAGTAAAGTTTGAGCAAATTATGATTGATAATTGCCAGTCCGTAATGACTATAAAACTTAGTTATTATGGATAATTTTTTTACTTAAACCATCATCTTTCAAATAATTTTTATTATGTCTTTAAAGTTACTAATTTAAGAACTCAATTGGAAATTATTTAAAAATTTATACTACTTAAATTCTTCACCATACTTGGTAGTGTCTCACCAAATTTATGCTGAGGTAACCTCAATTGACGTACCAAAGTTCTATAGCTAGCATGTTTTTTTTTTTTTCTAAATAAAAAAAAAAGGCAAAATAAGGTACTATCGCTTTCCTTAAAAGTAACAATCAATATGTAACTTTAGCATAAATTTGAAAAAAAAAAATGGTGGGAACGATAAAATTACAAAAGAAAAACTATAAGAGGTCAAAATCGCTTAAAAAAGTTTAGTCAAAAATCGTAAAATAGTGATATTTGAACAAGAAATGCATATAAGCCTTTTATCTAATGAATGAATAGATAATTGATATATTCATTTTTAAGACTGCAACTCATACCACCTGCTGAAATCTCCAAAGAAGCAAGTAATAATACAAGAATACGAGCACCTTCCGTTGAATGACTGTTTCTTTTTCCATCTTGAGTTTCTCACACGCCCTATGCTGTTCAGATTTTAGAATCCGCATTGCATAAAAACCCCATAAAACTTTCAAAAACACGTTGAAATATTTCGGATTTTAAAATTCGAATAGGGCGTGCGAGAAGCTCGTAAGGGTGGGAAAAGTAATGGCCCCGTTGAATTGTACTGCTGTATAGTAGCTGCTTCAATAAATGGACCTTCTCAAATAAAGCCCAATAATTTCAGGCCTGTTTCAAGTAGGCATTACACCCCCCCTAAAACGACATTTAAACAAAAGACACAACATGAGAAGGATTAGCTCTGACTGTATGCTTATTAAGCAAATGACCAAAGAGAACAGGGAATGATTATCCAATCCAATCCAATACTTTAAATAATGAAAAACAAATAATAAAGCTAATATTTCTTATTTTTTAAATAACCACTCATCATTTTTATTATGTACGAAGTTGACTCATTTGCAAGATATACAACTTTCGTTGTCATCGCAGAAACCTCTTTAATAAATGATATATAAATATCTATGTTACCACTCACTGTACCTTAATGTGTGCTCATTTTCTGATAAACTCATAGAATCTAACCCACCTAAATTTTTCTAAAACAGGAAAAATTATACTAATCACAATATATAGTTGTTTACCATGCTTGCGGTCTAGGAATAATCAACTAAATTCAAATAACACCTAAATGTTAGGAATATTTAGTTGGATATTAAGTGTGAAATAGTTGAAAATGAGTAATGATGAATTTTAAAACAATTTCGTTGAAATAAGTTTAGATTTTATAGATGAAATTTGTTGAAAAATAATAGTATCAAATCAATCTAATAATCTTTATGTTTCACCTATTTATCTCTTCTAATTTTCATATCTATCTTTAGAGTGTGTCTGGATGCAATATTTTGAGATAATGTAATTTTTTTAAGAAAATTTAAATATTTTTAGGTAAATTTCAATTGTTTGGATGATTAAATTAAATAACATTTAAAATGATGGAAATTTATAAAGTACATTTATCCAAGTTAAATTTAAAGAATTTTAAATAACACCTAAATGTTATGAATTTCAAATAACTTTTATAATTTGGTCCTCATAATTTTCAAAATTTTCATATTAATCCATATAAATTTTTAGAAAGTTACAAATTGGCTCCGATATTTTTAAGATTGACCTTCAAAATTTACAAAAATTAATAAATTGACCCCTCAAAAAATTCAAAAATTGCAAATTGACTCTTATTTTTTAATTTGCCCCAAAAATATTAAATTTATAAAAGTATTCCAAAATGAAATATTTTATTACTCTATCCAAACAAAAACATTTATAAATAAACACAATTCATTTAAATTGCTCAAAATTCTAAATCACTTTATCCAAACCCACTCTTAAATTCTTTTAACATTTTTTTTCCTGGGTGAAATTTTCACTTTTTTTTTTTATTACCTCTAAGTTCAGTTTTTTTTTCTCTCACATTTTCCCTTTTTCCTCCATTTTTGCATCTTTCATTCACATGATTTGGCAATATATCGTCCTTATCCATGTAAGATTACATAAAATATTACATTACAACTCATCACAGTTATCATCAACACGACATTGAGTTGAGTTGCGTCAATGATCAAAACACTTAGTCAGATTCAGTGTCCTAAAATAAATCAAAATCCATATTCATATTCATATTCATATATTCACTCATTTCTTCAACGACTATGAAATAATACTAACAGAACATGGCTTCTTTCCTCTTACTATTCCGTCGAAATGCTACTACCAAGAACAAAATCAACCTCACACACTCAAACCATCACGTGCGTGCACGTGACTTCTCATCGGAACCAAAGAAAAAAGAACGAATAGAAAAAATTCTAATAGCAAACAGAGGCGAAATAGCATGCAGAATCACCAGAACCGCTAAGAGACTCGGAATTCGCACCGTCGCTGTTTACAGCGACGCCGATAGAAACTCCCTCCACGTCGCATCTTCCGATGAAGCCATTCGCATCGGTCCTCCGCCACCTCGTCTCAGTTACCTCAACTCTTCTTCCATTCTCGATGCTGCTTTGCGTTCTGGTGCTCAGGTAGGTACTGATTGTTGAGATTTTCAACTTCAATTCGGTTAGTTTTGTGATTGTGATGATTGATTGATTAGGCTATTCATCCTGGATATGGATTTTTGTCGGAGAGTGCTGATTTTGCTCAGCTTTGTGAAGATAATGGGATTGCTTTCATTGGACCTCCGGCGTCTGCGATTCGAGATATGGGTGACAAGAGGTATTATTGATTCATGAGGAATGCTAGGAACACACACTTTTCAACACACTTCCTTTGATTGGTTAAAATTCACATTGGACCTACCAAATCATGTGGGTCCCATGTGAATATTAACCGATCAAAGAGAGTGTGTTGATAAGTGTGTGTTAGAATGTGTGTTGCTAGCATTTCTCATTGATTCATTATCTTGCACTTGGAAGTGAAATGCAATGTGTTGTTAGTTACAAATATCTATCTATGTAGCATCCACACTTCATATCAGAGATGTTATTAGTCAATAGTTAGTTAGTGTAACTTAACGATGCATAAGAGCACTTGTTAGCATTTTTCAAAAAATTATTTAGAACTTTTACATAATACATAAATTAGTTTATTAAAGTAGAAAATCTAACCTCTAAATATTAGTTGAGTGATGGTGAACCTAGTAAGTTTTACAGGGGCTTAAAAAAAATAATAGTAGTAGTAAGAAAATCTTATTCGCTTGTGGGGGCTTGAGCCCCCAATGTCTTATAATTGGATCCGCCACAGGATACATATAAGCTGAACAATAAATTTGAGTGTAAAAATCGTGTTTGGAGTTTTAAGCTACATATCCTACTGACAAATATCCAATCAAGTGTCAAAATCGGTTATAGCACCTCCAAAAGTGGAACCAAATATAGTAGTTTGTTATTAGTTAGTTAATCACTTGATCTCTATATAAGTGATGTAAAACAGTTGTACTGAAGTAAAAACACTTTCCCGGTGTCAATATAATTTCATTTTATAGTTTGTGTATATTATGTCTCTTTCATGGCTTCTATCAATTTTAGTCACGTGTCTGGTATATGACATCAATATATATGGTTACAATCACTTTCATCTTTTTAAATTATTCGGAGGTCTACGTGTTTGTGTCTGTGTGAGGCATTATTGCTGATCTTTATTTTCTGGAATGAATTAATCAGTGCATCGAAGAGAATAATGGGGGCTGCAGGGGTGCCGCTTGTGCCTGGGTATCATGGAGATGAACAAGATATTGATAAAATGAAGTTGGAGGCAGATCAAATTGGGTATCCGGTCCTCATAAAGCCAACTCATGGAGGAGGAGGAAAGGTGCTTCCTAGTGCTACCTTCATATACTTGCTCCCTTTCATGATCCTTTGATTCAATTTATTCTCTGACCTGGATGAATGATTATCATAGTACTGAATGAATGTGTTTGGGCAGTTTGGCCATTTTGGAAAATTCTTTGCCTTGTGCGTTTAGTCCAATTCATTGTAGGGTTTCACCTAGTTCTATGTTCTCTTCTTGGATTGCTGATTTCATGGTGCTGTTATGATTCTGTCAACCTTATTTATCCTGTCTTCATTCATTGGTTATAGCATGATGAGTATCGTTATTGTAATGTGTGGCTACACTTTAGGTTCCTACATGTCTGAGAGTTGAAAATCTGTTCTAAGAATTGCACATTTCTTTTATTGTCAAAACAGATAAGAAAGAGATCAATAAAGACAATCCTTGTTGTTCATGAGGTTACAGTTTCATTCTATTGAAATTTTGTACAATGTGAATAATGTAGGGTATGAGGATTGTGCACACTCCAGATGAATTTGCTGAATCATTCCTTGCAGCACAACGTGAAGCAGCTGCTTCTTTCGGTGTCAACACAATTTTGCTGGAGAAGTATATTACTCAACCGAGGCACATAGAAGTCCAAGTAATTATATTGCTTTTATCACTCATCCTGCTACCATTTTTCCAAGAAGCTTCATTTGCTGCTTACTTTTCTTCTGAAAAATATATAGTGTCTCATATTATAGTCCTAGGCCTTTTTTTCAGTTCTTCAGAACTTAACAGGAACAATGGAATTCAAATAGTGACCATTAATACAAAAATCTCCATTTGTCTTGGACATGGGCTCATAAGTTATAAAAGATTCTTTTCTGTTTGAAATCGTAGATATTTGGGGATAAGCATGGGAATGTTCTGCATTTAAATGAAAGAGACTGCAGTGTGCAGAGAAGACACCAAAAAATAATTGAAGAAGCTCCAGCAGTAAGACTTGCATTCAACAGCCTAAATATTAGTTTTTAAAAGTTTTACTGGAGTTGTGAACTTGTAGTTACACATTTGCAGCCAAACATTTCTGCAGAGTTTCGTGCACACTTGGGTCAAGCGGCTGTTTCTGCAGCAAAGGTAAGGTCCTTTCGTTTCAAAAGGCTAATCAGTATTTTCTCAGCCACTTGTAATTGCTTCATTAATCTCTAAAGAATCTGAAGTTGTTGGTTCTTTGACTTCTTTCAAGAATGAAAACTTTTAGATAAGGTGTATTCATGACTGGATTAGTTTCTTTTCTATGCTTTCAATGCTTAAGATGAGAACATCGCAGAATATTAAAATTCTATGCTTAAATTTTTTAACAAGGAAGTCCCATATTAAGTTTTAGCAATAATGTTTATTTATTTATGTAATACATACATGTATAGTATTTACTATCTACCTCTCAATGAATTTATTTATTCAGTTAACTAGTTAACGATTTATAAATAGTTATATGGTATCTTTTAGGACCTGTATTTCAGAAGTAAGCAAAGTTAGAAGCCTAGTAAAGTGTAGAGGGTGTGTTAAGAAAGAAGAAAAGTGTGACGAAAGGAGGTTAGTGTGGCATGAGGGGGTAGAGGGAGAACTACCTAATTTGGACTGGGACCGAGGCTCCGCACCCTTGTAGTCATTGCTTCTGATTTGGTTTCATTCAGTCATTTCAGTGCTACTTTTAGGTTTCTGTTTAGTTCTGTTTGCCATAATAACTGATTCTTTGGCAGCTTTATGATAATGTTTGGCTTTAATTTTTATGCTTTAATTTTTCTGCTTGTTGTTGAGCATCATGTATGGTTATGTGGTTTTTGTTGTGCTAAACTCATGCACATGTCTTTCCTTATTTAATTTTAAACAGTAAATAATAACAAGTAGTCTTTATTAAAATATTTTTGAGTAATAAGGTGCGGTTTCCTTTTATCATTTTCCTTTTGCTTATCTCTTAACTTCATGTGGTTTGAAGATCTTCATTATATTCGATAGCCATTTACTGATTTCTTGTTTCTTTCTGATGGCTGAAGGCAGTTAACTATTACAATGCTGGGACAGTGGAGTTTATAGTTGATACAGTCTCTGGCCAGTTTTACTTTATGGAGATGAATACCCGTCTTCAGGTGCCTGGATTGATATTTACTGTCATTTTGTCCTAGAATTGTGGCTTACCTAATTATAACACGGGGGCATGTTAGTACAGGTTGAGCATCCTGTCACAGAGATGATTGTTGGTCAAGATCTTGTTGAATGGCAAATACATGTTGCGAATGGAGATCCTCTTCCACTGAGTCAATCACAAATACCAATATTAGGTGATTCAGTTTTTCCCGTCTCTTTTCTTTTAGTGTGTGGGTGAGGGACTTTTTAGGTTGACTTTGCTTAATTCCATATTAAAAACTTAATGAACTAAAGTTGACAGTTCTACAGATCTGTGGTTGAGTGAAGTATATTCTAAATTTGGTTAGGTTCTCCCGAGATACTATTGGGAAAAACCCAAGTCTCACATAGAAAAGATAGGACTATTGATAAGAGTCTATAAAGAGTGGCACCCCTCACCTTACAAGCCGGTTTTGTAAGGATGAGTTAGGCCCAATATAAAAACCTAATAGATACAAAAGAGAAAACAATCAAAACATCAGTTTTAGAACAAAATTTTCTGTTAGTGGGGTGCTTGGAAGTCGAGTATTAGTATCCCTCCTAAATTTTGACAAATACTTTGCTTGGGAAAAAAAATTCTTACTATTTAGTATTTATGACTAATTGCTGGAAAGTCTTCTCAGCGGCATCCTCTGAAACTTACTTAAAAATGACAGAAAGAACCGGTTTTCTGAAAATGAGATCATATAGGATGTTGTATAAGTCATCAGTTGAGCTTGTTAATTATTTATTTTTATTATACTATTGTGAGAATGTGTGTGAAATTCTGTCTGTTATGCCTATACTTTGAAGTTTATCTATATTATAATTCTATGTTGTGGAGCAGGTCATGCTTTTGAAGCTCGAATCTATGCTGAAAATGTTCCAAAAGGATTTCTTCCAGCAACTGGAGTACTGCATCATTATCACGTTCCAGTCTCATCAGGGGGTCAGTTGTGCAAAGTTATCCTAGTAATTAATTTATGGTCAATCCGAAAATTTATCCTATTTTCTGCTGTTGGAAGAACATGAAACTCCAAGATACTTTCTTTTTTTACTAACTGAAAATTTACTATCTTGGCAGTCCGGGTGGATACTGGGGTTAAAGAAGGAGATGCTGTTAGCATGCACTATGATCCAATGATTGCTAAGCTTGTAGTGCAGGGAGAAAATCGTGCTGCAGCATTGGTCAAACTGAAGGATAGTTTGACAAATTTTCAGGTATACTTGAATTTTTGTGTTGATCTTGCTATAGGTAATTTGATGTAATCCTGATTATGAGTGAGGCTTAGTTAGTAAAATCTCTGCTTTCTCGTGTTGAGATGTCATACAACTTGTCCTTTGTTAGTCCCTGTCTTTGTTATCTTTGGGGCCAAGGGTTGACAATGTAGGGTGGAATAGTACTAGGCATGTAAGAAAGGTGGGCATTTCCGACCAGTTCCCATAGAAGAAAGAAATTCAAGTAATCTTAAATAAACTATATTTCTAGTTCTTCAAAAAAAAAAACTATATTTCTAGCAGCATTCCATCTTTTAGAAATCATGCTCCATGTGTAAACTTCTAATATATTCTTGCACAGGTTGCAGGTCTACCAACTAATGTCAACTTTCTTCTAAAGCTCGCTAATCACTGGGCATTTGAAAATGGCAATGTGGAGACTCATTTTATTGATAATTACAAGGAAGATCTCTTTGTGGATGCTACAAATTCAGAGTCTGCCAAAGAAGCATATGAAGCTGCTAGGCGCAGTGCATCCCTTGTAGCTGCATGTCTCGTTGAGAAAGAACATTTCGTATCAGCTAGAAACCCCCCTGGTATTGTTTCATTCCTGTTATTTAATGTTCTGAGTTATTTTTGTTTGGGTATTTACATCTGCCACTATGTTCAGGTGGCAGCAGCTTACACCCTATATGGTATAATTCACCGCCTTTCAGAGTCCATCATCAAGCCAAGCGTACAATAAAACTTGAGTGGGATAATGAGTATGATAGCGGTAGTTCAAATATCTTGAAGCTTACCATCACTTACCTGCCTGATGGGAGGTACCTGATTGAGGTATCTCCTAACATGAAACAGTAATTTTTTCCACATTTTATTGTGCAACAAATTCTCTAATAGTTGACTAAAGATGGTATTGTATACTTCCAGACAGATGAAAATGGAAGTCCTGGTTTAGAAGTTAAAGCAACATATATAAAAGATCATGATTTTAGAGTTGAAGCTGATGGTGTAATCAACGATGTTAACCTTGCTGTATACTCGAAGGTATTTCGCCTTCCTTTGCGTAGATGATTTTGGAGTGTATGTAGATTGATTTAGTAAAACAAAATTGCTGCCGAATTCTCTTTCTTGTCAAACATAAAATTCTTGATATGCTATTGATTTCCTTCCCTTGGGATTCAGGAGCAAATGAAGCATATTCATATTTGGCAAGGGTCCTTTCATCATTATTTCAAAGAGAAAATAGGCCTCAAGTTGTCTGAGGATGAGGAATCCCAACATAAACCAAAATCCGAATCATCTGGCATTCCTCGAGGAGCTGTTGTGGCACCCATGGCAGGCTTGGTGGTTAAGGTTCTAGTGAAGAACGAGACTAGAGTAGAGGTGGGACAACCCGTGTTAGTATTAGAAGCGATGAAGATGGAGGTATGGCTTCTTTGTAGATGTTGTAAATTTCTCTCTGTTTATCTATTTAGAAAGTTATGACCAACACTGTTTTGCCTTTTCTCTAGCATGTTGTAAAGGCACCATCATCTGGCTATGTACGCGGGCTACAAGTTACAGTGGGTGAACAGGTTTCTGATGGTAGTGTTCTCTTCAATGTAAAGGTTAGATAATTACCTTTGCCATTCTTCACGTTGGCCATGGTCTGGATATACTAGTTGGCTTTTATTTTACTTCACTATATCAATGCATGGATGTGTATCAATAAATTAATTCACTTCATTCTTATTTGATGTTTACTTCATTTTGTAAATATGATTTGTAATACGTAAAAGTCTGCTTGTTTCAAAAAATAGTGAAAGGTTAGGTTGCCAAAGTGCCGATAAAAAATGACAATTTATCTGGATTGTGTTCAAATATATTTTTTCCTCATTCTCATAGTACTCCTAATCATTCTTTTATTCTTCGGCATTACTAAATCTGTTAATTTGTTTCTTCAAGTTGACATTATACAACTCAGGTTAGCATATTTGAATTTTGCCACTTAGTATATCTTGAAAAATATAGAGAAGGTACCAACCATATATCAGTTTAATTTATGGTTTAGCTCATTAACTGAAATACATTGTTAGGTTACTGTATCCAATAAACACATTGGTCATCTGCTCTGAAACATGAAACTTGAAAAGACTAGTCGTGTTCATGTCTAATATGTGTTTGATTATAATTTCAAATTCTAACA
>Ga0315913_1011261_pt1 | contig 10142 bp, 7 predicted proteins | sample MpolsnodulesMG_FD_207736 | JGI IMG/M metagenome (GOLD analysis project Ga0315913, IMG submission 207736) | Medicago polymorpha root nodule microbial communities from Los Angeles, California, United States - small nodules | ecosystem: Host-associated > Plants > Roots > Nodule | place: USA...
AAAATCTCAACCACCCCCCCCCCCCCCCCTCTCCCCATTTTATGGTGGATCGGCGGGTTGAATCAAAATATCTAATGACTCAACTGAAAATATAAAAATAATTTCAAACATTTAAATTACATCTTCTAAAATTCTATAATAAATGAATATGACAATTAAAATAAAAACTTCATGGTTACAAATTAACTAATTGTTAAAAATAAAAGGCTAAAATCATAAAAAAAATAAAATTAATTGGGTTTTTTTCCCAATATATGGAGGTTAAAATTGGAAAATTAACTGTGACTTATAAATAAAAAGGAAGGAAAAAAGATAGTTTCTTTTTAACCTATCAATCCAACGGGTCAACCCGCCTCGCCCCGTCACTGCCCCGCTTTTTAACGGGTTAGATGGAGCGGGCACCCTACTTGTGACGGGTTCAAAACCTCAACCCACCCGTTAAAATTGGCGGGTTAAACAGGTCAACCCAACAGATACAACCCGTTTTACCATCCCTATAAAAAAAAGTAAGCCCAAAATAAATCGGGCTTTTTTGATTCTACACTATTTAACCCATATAAAAAGAGTTCTGCTCTTTACCCAAATGGTTTCGCTCATTTCCAAGTGAAATTCCATTTTTACCCTTACGTAAGTTAACTCACGCCAGTTATAGGAGTAGCATGACTTAAGTCACGCAGCGTGTGTTAAGTCACACTATGTTACTTAAGTCAGCTATCAGCAACACAGCAGCACAGTTTCCTCATTTCCCAACTTTTCCAAACACGAAAATTTTACCCCCAAATCCGAGTTTCACCGTTCTTGCGTCATTCAAAGCCAAATTCGTCCACAACATCAAGAAAGTGATTATTATACCACTTCTTTGCATTATTTCGGTATTTTTCGAATTTTTGTAGAAATTGAACATTTTTAGGTTTTTTAAAATTTTGCTTGCATGTTTGTTTTGATGATTGTTAGTGACGAATTAACTTAGGAATTATTGTTTAGATGTTGTTTAGGGTACAATGTGGTAGTTTAGGGTTTAGAAATTGTTAGATTACATAGTTGTTTGAAAATTGCACACTACGTGTTCGGTAAAATGCATCAATGATATTTTTTTGCTTTTTTGGATTGTTAATGATGTAATTAGTTAGAATTGTGTTTGTTAATGTTGATTATAGTTAATTTGACGACAATGTGGTAGTTTATGAATTTAAATGACACTGTCGACATTATAGTGTTGTTGTATTATTAAAGATGACATTGTCGAAATTTTAAGTCCGTGGAAAAATGTGTTAAAGATTTTTTGCTTTTTGTGCAGATATGTCTGAGCAGGAGAGAACTGACAGATTTAAGGCAGGGAGGCCTTCCCCTGCTGGTAGTTTACGGAGGGAGAAGGATGCACTACGCCCTCCTCCTGGTCGAGGTCGAGGGAGAGTGGGGGGCACAAGACTTTCTACTGTTGATACTGCGGGGGGATCGACGTCATAGACGGGTCCATCCCATATTGTGGACCCTCCACAGTACCAGCATGAGCAACATTATCAGGAGCAGTCGTATGAGGCACATGCGTATCAGGAGCAGCCTGAATTTCAGCCGGGTTATCAGTATCATGAGGGGTATGTGTATCACTAGGGGTATCAAGCTCAATTTGACGAGGGATATCAGCCTGAGCAGCCTCCTCGGCAGCAGTATGTCGAGCCTCCTCAGCAGCATGAAGAGGCTGGTATGGAGGATGAGGACGGGAGCTTTCTAGGGGGGCCTTACGACTTGTCTCTTTTACCGGACTTTGGTAAACACGTGGCATCCAAGCTTTGGAACAATAAAACAGTAAGTATAATTGCTTTATTTAATTTAATCATATTTTTACTATTATGTCAAGTTTATTTTACGTAGAATATGTCATGTTTATTTTACGTATTTAAGTATAATTGATTTATTTTTTACGTATTTAAGTATAATTGATTTATTTTTAACGTAGAATTTTTATAGTTTATTATTATGTCAAGTTTATTTTATGTAGAATATTTATAGTTTATTATAATGTCAAGTTTATTTTACGTAGAATATTTATAGTTTATTATTATGTCAAGTTTATTTTACGTATAATATTTATAGTTTATTTCATGTTTATTTTACTTATTTTATTTTATTTTTTTTGTATTTCAGTTGCAAACGGATCGTAAGATGAATGTCGTCTCGCACGGGAGGAAACTTAAGTTTTCTGTCTTGTCACTTCCGTTGCTGGTAGAAGATAACCCTTGGTTTTGGGGCCTGGTGGATGCATCTGGTCTAAGGCCCCTCCTTCTGACTGGGTATGACAACATCTCCCATGGGTTAGTGTGTGATATGGCTGAGAGATGGCATCAGGAGACCAGCAGCTTCCATCTGCTTGTTGGGGAGATGACTATCACACTGGACGATGTTGCTTGTCTTCTAGGCATCCCCGTCGCTAGACGGCTCACCCAGGAGGATGATTTAGATCCTGACCATGGTGTAGAGCTGATGGTAACTCACCTATTGTTTCCGGTAGAGGACGCGGTGGAGTAGGTGAGTAATAATTCAAGTGTCGCTGTCACTTACACGACCCTAAAAGAGCGTTATGAGCACCTACTGAATAGGTGTAACCATTTGCTGGGGGAGGATTTATCAGAGAAGGAGGAGGAGGAGGAGGAGGAGGAGGAGGAGGAGGAGTTGAGTCGTATTAGACCCACCTATGTCAAGGCGTTTTTGTTGCTCTTGCTTGGCTAGACCCTTTTTGCTGGCAAGAACAACAAAACCATTAATTTGTTGTGGATGCTTGCGATTCGGGATTTGGCTGAAATAGGCACGTGGTCATGGGGCGCGATGGGACTTGCTTTCTTGTATGAGCAGCTGAATCTTACCTCTAGCCCACATGTTGGCTCCATTGGTGGTTACATGAGCTTGCTTGTGGTAATATTTTTTTTCTTCTTTTTTTAAGTTAAACATAAATGTATAGTTTCTTGTATGACACTTGTGTTCTGATATAGATATGTCTCTTTGTGTTTGCAGGGATGAGTTATAGCTCACTTCAGACATGTGGTTCCGAGGTCGAGATATCAAGATTACGAACGGGAGAACCCGTATGTGGGTAAATGGAAACCTCAGAGGGGGTTTAAACATGCTGATCACTTCAGAGGCTTGTTGGATTTGATGGAGCATTGTCATGTCACCTGGAGGCCGTACGAGCACGGACGAGACGTGACGCCTTTTCAGGACGTGTGCTGGTACTCCGGATGGATCATGGCTGGGAAACAAAAGACGGTGCGTCACTTGCCCGAGCGGGTTGTGAGGCAGTACAAATATGTTCATAAAGTTCTCCGACCTCCTACTACGATTATGCCTCTTGCCCCAGCAGATGTGGTTGTTGCCTTTTTGGAGTTTGCTCTCCATGTCGTTCCCCAGCAGCAGAGGGGTCACCAGGTCCCTGACGACGAACTTTGGAAGCATTCATATAGGTACATTAGGTGGTTCTACCGTGTATCCCATCCTCTTATCGTCAACCCTGCTCCAGAGCCTGACATTGTCATACCGAGACCCGTCTACTAGGATATTCTTGTTGACCAGGACTGGGCCAGACATTCTCCCGATCCATTGCAGGTCATTACCAGCATGCGAGACAGAGTGGAGCATGCGATGCAGATTCCAGAGGTGCTTTCAAATCCACTATTCTTCGGCATTTTGGAGGGCCTCCGTACCGATTATTGCGTGTTTGACCATCTGCAGGTTCCACAGAGGAGGTCTAGGAGTCATAGTCCACATGAGCAACAGTAGTGTCTTATTTTATGACTCGTTTTTATGACTTTTTGGATATTTGTAGTATTTTCCTGACATTTTGGTTGTATTATATTTACATTTGCGCGGTTGCACTTATTTATGAATGAATGAATGCATGTGTTCTAAATTATGAGTTTTGGTTGAATGAATGAATGGTTGTTCCTATGTATGAACGAAGCTAAACAGGGAACAAGGCAGTGACCACTGCATGTCTGTTCTGGTGCGTATAGAACCAGCGTGAGTTAACTTACGCTGGTGTTAACACGAGCGTGACTTAAGTCATGTGGCAGTTTGCACTAACGTAACTTAAGTCACATAAGGGTAAAAAGAGAATTTCACTTGGGAATGAGCAAAAAAGTTTGGGTAAAGAGCAGAATTCATATAAAAATTGGAGTGGGCCAAACTAGTCCAACCGGCTTTAGTCCGGTCTTCTATCAATACTTTCATGTGATTTTTGAAATTATGTATTACTAATTACTTTAAAATTATTAATAAAATATATATTAGATATGTAAGCTTAATAAAAAAAAAGTGAGATATATGTATGTAGAACCAAACATTCAAAAGACTTAGGCCAATAATTTATCTACTTTATAATATATTTTGAATTGATAGGCTTATAACTATTTTGTTATGTAGGAGTGCACTTTACTATTTTTAGGATTGCACTTATTAAGTTAAAATTTATGATAAATACTCTACACATTTGAACGGATGTTTATGTGATAATATTTTGTATGAATGTTTTTTTTTAATTTTTTATAAAATTATGATATTTATTCATTCAAATTGATAGAATACATTATATACAATAGCATGATCAATATATCTAAAAACATAAAAGGTGAGTATTTGAACAAACACACCCAAGTTAATAACATACAACGAAAAAAATGCCTATAAATAATATGATAAAATCTATGCTAAACTGCACTTTTTGCCCCTAAGTTTCAAAATGTTACGATTTTGGCCCCCTATTAAAAAAATGACAAAAGTGACCCCCTATGTTTAGGGAAATATGTTCTTTTGACCCCCTAACATAAGAGAAATATGTCTTTTGACCCTTTATCTTTACAAAAAGTTGCGATTATGGCCCCTTTGTTGGGACACCTGGCGTCTTCTAAGCAATTTTTGGACAAAAGGGGCCAAAATTGTCATTTTTTTAATAGGGGGCCAAAATCGTAACATTTTGAAACTTAGGTGATAAAAAACGCAATTTAGCCTAAAATCTAAATCACCATAATACTCATACTTCCGATCTGCAACATTGACACCTAAATCATTGATAGAATTTGTGATTGACTGAAGTTGATCTTTCAATAGGTACCAAACGAACACCGCAATAAGAAGTGAAATCAAACAACGCGGCACTAGATGATGAAAAACACAACGACGCACTCAGATGACGAAACCACAAAAAAACTTGATATATGTGTAAATCACCTATTTAGATTGAAAAAAAAGGGAAAAAGAAGCAGAGAGGTGATTTTAGGTTAAAAAAATGACCTAAATCACCCATCCTCAATGAGTGAAAGAGAAAGATAACTTGGAGAGAATGTGAAGTTTCTCTCACTAGAGTTGACTAATATTTTTGTATAAATGTTGATTTAATGGATGTTTATGTGGTAGATATTTTGTTTGACGACGTTTTATGATGTAGATATTTTATGAATTATGTCATCTATATCTTTTGATGTGTGTGAAAAAAGAGAACAACTTTGTTTTACATTACATCTATTCTTTAGTTATGAAACTCAATGTCTATCAAAAATATAATCTTATCTCTTTTTAATATTTTGACACGTCATCAAAATTATATTCTTTTATGTCTTTTGCTTCAACCTCCCCCTATTTTTTCTCTCTTAAAAACAAATTAAAACAAACACACTCGATAAAACACACTAACTTAATCTTATTTTAAAAGAATAATCAAACTTAATTTTAATCCTAACCAGAACAAATTATCCAATAATTCAACTTCTAAATATTTAAAGAGTTCAAAACAATCTATTCTCTAATTATATATTCTCTAATTATGAAACTTAATGTCTACCAAAAATACAATCTTACCCCTTTTTTATATTTTGACATGTCATCAAAATTATATCATTTTATGTCTTTTGCTTCAACCTCCTCTATTTTTTCTCTCTTAAAAACAAATAAAAACAAACTCACTCAATAAAACACACAAACTTAATCTTTTTCCAAATGAATAAACAAACTTAATCTTAATCCCAATTAGAACAAATTTTCCTATAATTCAACTTCTAGGGTGTGTTTGTTTCAAGTTATACTTGTCGATTCCTGAGAATAAAATCATAAAAACATATATGCCTATGTTTGTTACAAGTTTACTAATTTCATTCCCGGGTATAAAATGTCCCTGAGAATAGAAAAGTTTTCCCAAAAAAAGGGTGAGAATAAAGTTCCCATGAAGATGAGAATAAAATTATGTGTAATTACCAATTATAATCCCTATTTTTAAGGTTCCTTGGAAAATTATAAAGTTACCAAACATATTTTTTTTTCTAAATACCTTGGAATAAAATTTCCATCTTTATATTCCAATGAATGCTATTTCTAGGAATAAATTTAGTAAACTTGAAACAAACACACCCCTAATTATCTAAAGAGTTTAAAACAATCTATTGGCTATAATATCTATTCTCTATAATTATGAAAATAAATATTTACCAAAAATACAATCTTATCCCTTCTTAATATTTTGACACGTCATCAAAATTATATCCTTTTATATCTTTTGCTTCAATCTCCCCCTATTTTTTAAAACAAACCAACTCGATATTACACACTAACTTAATCTTTTTTTAAAAGAATAAACAAACTTAATTTTAATCCCAATCAGAACAAATTTTCCTATAATTCAACTTCTAATTATCTAAAGAGTTTAAAACAATCTATTGTCTATAATATCTATAATAACTACGGAAGTTAATGACCAACAAAAATACAATTTTGCCCAATCTAAATCTTCTGACACCTCAACATATGTATACTCTTTTGTGTGTTTAGTAATAAAAATCCTATTTAGATGAGAAAGAAAATAACTTTTAAAAAATTGATGTGATTTTGTAACATAAAATTTCTTTTATATTGTTGTATCTAAACAATTTAAATTATTTTTTATAAATATGATTTTATTATGATAAACAAACACAAAAGATATTTTTTTTTAAAGAATAAAATATATTCTATTTTTTTTGGTTGTAAAATCTATAAAGAAAATCTAAGTATTATCGAATGTCAAAATTATTTTTATTTTTATTTTTAAAAAATAGAAACATGATAAACAATAAATCTAAAAACAATTACAAATTATAAAATAACATAATTTTGAGAAAATTACAAAATATATTAGTCATTCTGTCAACACAATGGTTTCCTTTCCTATATATATATGAGTGATTATGTTCATTTGTCTAAATAGAATGTTGCAATTATCTCGTCTATTCTTTAAGGAACATACCATCAAAGAAGATTTCTTAAGAGCCTGAACAACTAGAGATGAGTTAGTTTGCAACCAAACTTAAGACTTTGGTGATTTTTTCAAACTGAAGAGATCACTCACTGTTCCTTTGTCAATATGGTTTAATTTTTAAACTCTAATTTAATAAAATAGATATATCAAATATTATTTCCTTTTCACTAGTCAACCACAACGTCCATCCATCTCTATATTCTCTTTTAGTTTCTTCTTTAATTGTCGATGTTTGATTTTGTTGGTAAAAACAATAGTTATTGTTTCTCCATTGCAAGAAAACAACCTTATTTAACTTATTGCCAAAAGAGAAAACAAAAACATGATATATCAAACCAATATGCCTGAAATTAAATTGTGTATTTGGAAGATTATTGAAATGAAATTGGATAAAATTAGACGATATGCTTGTGTTGTTTAAGAAAATCTCAAGGAATGTCAATGTAATTTGCCCTTTTATCATTAACATCATCTTTGTCGTTAATCTTTTTTCCATTTTCTCAATGCATATAACATTGCAATTCATTTTGACATATGACCCCTACTTTGACGTCCAACCCGTGCATAGCACGGGTTTGTTGCTAGTTTTTTTCTTCTTCTGAAAATGGTAATATTGAAATATGGACCGAGTTGGTCCATCGAGGCACATGACTCATTAATATTTGGGTTAGGCTTGGTTTTTGTAGCCTATGCAGTAATCGGGTTAACCATATTCAACTCATTTATACGTGTTGGCTCACAAAGTCGGGTCAACCCATTTGACATCTCTATAAATATGTAAGTTTAGGTTCACTATGTCAACACGAGTGTCGCCGCTTGCATTCTTCATCTCTCTGTCTCACTTATTCTTATACATATGTAAGGTGGATACTTCCTTCATGATTTCAATCTAATGACGTTCATCTTGTTCTTACATTGATTGTTTCTAATTTATTTTTTATTGGCTTATTTTATACCATCTAATCTTTTGTTGTTTGTTCTCTACTAGATCTATAGCGAGGCGACAAACCCTAATTCATGGATTGTGATTTTAGGATTGATCAAATGGAAATCATTAATATTGGTATTTTTCTTACGCCTTAACCACTATGATTTTCTATATTGCTTATTTTTGTAATTTTCAGAATAAATTTTGAATTGATTGATTTTATTTTGAGGAGTGTTATCCTTCTCTTTAAATTCACTTCAACAAATCTTGATGACATGGTGACTGGTTGCAAATTTTTATATATATTTGATATTTTATTATATTTTTCATCTATTATATATAGAAGAACATTAAAGGAATCATTATGGTGATGTGCAGTTTCATCATCTTTTGACCAGTCTTGACATGTTTTGAAGATGCATGTTCATATTGATAATCTTTAGAATTGGATATTGATATAAACTTTGAAGATTATCTACATGAATTATCAACATTGTTTATGTGTTTTTTTTGTTAAAATTGTTAGTGATAAATATGATGCATTCTAAGTGTAAGAACTTTTGTAAACTCGTATAGACTCTCTTTTTAATATTATCTCTTATTAGATTAAATTTATATAGATCTCACAATTTAGATCTATTCCCAAAACTATACAATTTGCATGATTTTAATTTAATAAGATATGCAATGATTAAAAATGTATGTTATACAATGTGCTCATAATATTTCTTATAACGTAAATTAACAAATTTTCCTTTCATTTTTTTATTTTAACTTTATTTGTAAGTTCTTTTATAGGATTAAAATATGAAGATGAAGTTATAAAAATGCAATCAAAACCCAAAAAATGGCGAACAATCATGATTAAAATCAAGGCAAGAACTATGCAGGGTGATGTTTGGTTCAATAAATTGAAGGATTAGATAAATGAAAAGAGCTCACATAGAAACAGGGATATAAGACACATCAATACCATTTAGACAATGTCAACAACTATGGTTAACATTTTACTCTCATATCATATGCATTTCAAATATTTAATAGTTGTCATATAAGTTAGACCAACTTATCAAATTAAACTTTTATAAAGATATGTTTTTAATATTTGCATCTAATTCAAAATATATATTACATTAGACAATGATCTCATTTAGGGATATATTAGGGATATTATATTGAAGCACTCACATGCGTTACGGTTCAAAAATATATTAGGGATATATAAAGAGTGAAATGTAGAGTGAGCAAAGAAGAAAACAAATACTTTCTTTGTCCAACGTCTATCAAGTCTTATACTTACAGGTCTAACATGTAAGAAAATAATACATGTTAGATCTATAAATAAAAGATTTGTTAGGTGTTGAACGAAGAAAGTGTTTGGTTTCTACTTTGTTCACTATGTCTTTCACTCTTTGTATATCTATAATATATTCTTGAACTGCAAAAGTGTTTCAATTTATAAAATGAATGAGATTGCAGTTTTATATAATCTCTATTTTGAATTAGATGCAAATATTTTAAAAAAAAGTTAAATTAGTCTCCTCAAATTAAAAATTATCAAGTTATAAATAAGGGATGCAAATCCTCTCCATTTCCATAGAAACTTGAGATCTCAAGTTTGTTGCATATGACCTTGACATGTGTCATATTAAAAAAGTAATGGCTGAGATTTATTTTAAACCAAAATTATTTAAAAATAAATAAAAAGAACTCTGAAAATTAGAAAGAGAATAGGAAGAAGCCGTTTCACTTCCTTCCTTCCTTCGTTATTTTACTTCCTTGTCCTCTCCATGTCTGAACGAATACTTTTGTGTTCCCAACCTCCTTCTTCTCAATACAGAGCACCACCACACAACAAAACCCTATTTAAATTCATCATTGTTTATGGACTTGGTTCATTAACTCTCTCCACCAAGATATTCTCACATATATATATATATA
>Ga0315913_1011264_pt1 | contig 10141 bp, 5 predicted proteins | sample MpolsnodulesMG_FD_207736 | JGI IMG/M metagenome (GOLD analysis project Ga0315913, IMG submission 207736) | Medicago polymorpha root nodule microbial communities from Los Angeles, California, United States - small nodules | ecosystem: Host-associated > Plants > Roots > Nodule | place: USA...
AAAAGTCAAAAATAATTAAATTGGAGAAAGGACTATTTAATATCTAACCAATGCAGTCAAACAAAAATATATATTTTTTGGTCAACAATTGATTAGAAATAAAATATCACCAACTAGTTTTTTATATTATTTATATTATTTGCTTGTTATTATATATATATATTGACAAGATATATATACTACCATTAAATTTAGACTGAGTTCTTCTAGTAAGTATACTTCTCAACTTTGAAAAATAAATTTAGTCAAAAAAAATTTGGAAAGAGAAATTTAATCAACCAATACTTATTAAAAATGATATTCTCTCTTGCCTCAAAATAACTGTCTCTAACATAATTTTTTCTCTGTCTCAAAATAATTGTCTTTTTAGAATACCAATGTATCATTTATTATTATTTTTCCACTATTATACCCTTATTTATTGAATTTTATCCAACTTAATTATTTCACTAACTATAATTAATATAGGTATTTTAGTAAATGATACTAATTTTACGGTGACGTCTAGGGTAAACCATCAATTAAATAGTTCATCGGTGGACCACTTTTATATACCATCAATATATATTTAAAGTGTAGATGAAAAAGAAAAGAAAAAGAGAACACATATTTTTAGGTTTGTAGACTCTCAGTCTCTTTTAGGTTAGTAGGGACTAAGAGATGAGAATCAGTTTCTCCTAAATTAATTTTAATTTTAATTTAGTGGGCTCAAAGCCTAAATGTACTATATCCTACTCCCCCTTTTGTCATCAACAAAAAGTATAAAATAAAAAAGAACTAAGAAAAATATGAATCATTTCTAAGCAACAAATTAGAGCATGGTTAATAAATATTAAGAATCAGAATATAGCAACCAAAATACAAGTATTAGAGGCATAATAATAATGTAGACATCACAAGCTTAAACTGAAGTTGATATAATAGTCACAAAGAAGGAGGTTTGAATTGTGACCCTTTAAAAATTAAACTTGTAACTTAAAATTGATTCTCAAGTTGAAACTTGGAATGGTTAAGTTAATAGCAGACTTCAGAACGTTCTGATGTCTGAGTGCAAAAACAGTTTATTAAAGTAAATGTGTTTGTGTGTGTTGTGTTTGCAGTAAGTAAAAAGTATAGGGAAGAGAGGAAGAACGCACATAAATTTATAGTGGTTCACCCAATGTGGGTTAGTCCACTCCTCACAATCTTGTGAGAGTTTCCACTATGATGCTTGAGATAACCTCTCAAATCCCGCACCTTACAATTTTGTTCACATGAACAATTACATCAACTGTATTCTCTAAGCCTCAGCAGACTTGCACCTCCTTGCTAAGTTACTCACTTAGAATTTTACACCTTCTGCTCAAACCAACACTTTAGTACCTATAAAGCTAGATGAGACTTTCTTTTCTTCTTGCTTGGTTACCCACTTAGACTTTTACACCTTCTTCTCAAACTAACACTTTAGTATCCCCAAAGGTAAATGAGACTTTCTTTTCTTCTTGCTAAGTTACCCACTTAGACTTTTACACCTTCTGCTCAAACTAACACTTTAGTACCCCTAAAGATAGATGAGACTTTACAAGATGTTTGGAGTTTGAATGATTGAAATCAGATAAGAGAAGAAGAAATGAAAACTTATCTTTAAAAAGATAAGAGAAAGAGAATTGATTTACACTTAAAAATGCTTCTTGGAATCTTTGTGATGATCAATTCGAATGCTAAAGCTTCAAACAATCTTTGTTGTTTTCTTGTATGCTTTGCAATGGTGCAAGTAATGCTGAGACTTTGATCTCTATTTATAGTTTTTGGGCTCATATAGCCGTTGTAGGGTGTCCAATGGTGTTATGCCACGTGTTTTGGGCCCCACAAACTTTTACTTGAAATTCTGGGTAAACAATCTGACCATCAGAATGTTGTTGTGTTCTTCAGGGTGAACATCAGAATGTTGTGTTCTTTATCAGAATGTTGATGTTCATCAGACATTCATCTGGGTTCATCATATAATGAATGAACACATGAGTTCCTGGGTTTATCATGTGTTTCATATGATTTTCTGGGCAATATCCATTAGTATTAACTTTTCCATGTACATCAGAATGTTGCTGAATAAAGATGGATAAAGTTGGATAAAGTTGCTCCAGATCTGTATTGGATTGTGTGCAGGAGAGAGAGTAGTGGATCTGCAATCTTCAGGCCCATGGTTTAAGAGATTTTCTGATACTGAACAGTACCTGCTCCCTTGTGTGTCTAATTTAAATTGAATTTGACATGAGCTTGCTTTTGCTTTTGCTTTTCCTTTTCACCTACTATACTGTTCACAGTTTAAAGCATGTGCAGAGCTGAACATTCTGATCATCAAAATGTTCCATCTGTTTCACTCAGGATGATTTGTAAGACTTGCATCTGGTGTAATCAATCCTAATAGTGAAAACAAAACTGAAGTGAAGTGATTGCAACATCTAGGATGATATTCTCATTGGAATATTCCTAGTACTTCAAGTGTTCATAGTCTTGAATGAACATTGAATATCCTTTTTGACGTTAATCTTGTAAATGCCTTCATTGCTTGATTGATCCATGCCAATGTACTTTACTGAACATTTATTCATGTCACGTGTACCTTGCATGTTCTTGAGATTCTGGGTTTGTATAAGAACATCCTTCTGAACTCTGCTTGAACATTCTGATCAACTTTCTAAACAACATTTTGAACTAACTTTCTGAACTCAGAGTTAGTTCATGAATTCAAATATACTTTGATTTCTTGTATCTTGGCATGATTTAAACTTTGTTTGTGTCTTGGTTAATCACTCAAGAACGCACAAATACCAAGAACTATCAAAGTCCATTAATCTTCTAATCACCATAGATGTCTTTAATGATTTCTCGATCCAAAGTCAAAATATTTGTTTGTGTTTTGCTCAAAGACTCGATCTTTCATCATATTTGATCCTGAAATAAAAACAAACAAATTTGAAGTACCAAAGTTCTAAAAAGTAAAAACACATAAAATTCTAATAAACTAAACACTTAAAAACCTATAATTATTGACTTATCATGCAACAACTCATAGTAGTAACTTTTTTTGAAAAACAACAATGATATATTCAAAAGTTTTATATCTAATTATATTAAATGTGCAAGTTCTAATACAAAATTTATATTTTAAATTTCTTAACATGTGTAAATTTGCACATATTAAGAAAAACTCATATAGTATGGTGTAATTATTACATAATCAAAAGTTAAAACTTATGTTTTCAAGACAACCTTTTCTATTTATAAATTTCTTAACCATTGCCCTTTGGGGACTAGTTAACAAGAACCTTAATTATTTACTAAACATATTTAACTACATATTGAAGATGTAGTATTAGCCATCTATTTTGTTATCAAAATTTGATATAGAATTTTTGTGTGAATTACGACAACCCAAATAATTTTTTAAACACGATTGCTTTTGGGATTTGTCTTTTCAATTCTAGTGGACCAATCATTTTTATTCAAGAGCAGAAGTTAGTGTTTGGTTTCAATTTTTTAGCTAGTTATAGTGTCTTCTTGGATGGTTCAAAAGTTGAGGGGTACCTTTGTGATTTGTTTTATAGGGTCAAGTGGTAGTAGGTCTATCACATTTAATTCGAGATCGTAAGTTAGTTTTTTCGACTCAAGTTTTTTAGCTTGTTATGATGTCTTCTTCGACAGACTGAAGATCAATGGATGGTGGAATCCGAATGAACGATGGAATATATTTTTTTTGAGGTTTTAATTAGGCTCAGTTGTGTGAACAAAAAATGTGGTGATGTTTATAGGATTATTAGTGGGTTCATATTTTTTTTTAGGGATTTTGGTATGAGTAGTAGGTGATAGACGTTTTTATTGATGTCTTTAATGTTTGACGTTTATCAATTTTCTTCTGGATGTTCTGCATATGGATTTGTCTAACATAAACAACAACCATTTATTAATATTGCACATGCTAAACGAATTAAAAATAACAACTTTTTATTGAAATTATTATTTTATTTTTTTGAAAGATGATTGAAAATATTTATTAAAAACTTATATACTCAATTTAATATGAAATATGCACAAATTTCAATACAAATTTTTTATTTTAAACTTTTTAATACGTGCAAATTTGCATATATGTGACAACTTTATTATCTCATTTCTGTATTGCCATTCTTTTTCTTCTATCAAAGTAATGGGCTAAAAATAAATTTCTGAAAAAAAAAGTATTAGAAAAAGGAACTTAATAAGTAGAAACAGACGCGTGCGTATCGAGCAGAGCTGAACAGCCAACAGGGTAATAAAGAGTTTCACTTTTCAGTAATAAGTAGCATCATTTACTTTTAACTCAATCGTTATCTTCATGTAACTCCAATATTTCAGTTTTCAGCTTGATCATGGCTAAAGAATTTCCTCCAACCCATTTTTTCAAGATCATGTGTGATCAAAGCCTTCATCAGGGAAAGCTTGTAAGCTTCCACTCATTTACCTTTTTTTCTCTCATATCTCTCAAGCTTTTGTTGCCATTTACAATTAAAATATCTGTTTCTGTTATACCTAGGCCATATCATGCATTTTATTATATTAATATGGTTTAATTAATTGACAGAGGATCCCAAGAAAGTTTGTGGAGAAATATGGAAAAGGTTTATCAAATGCTATATATCTAAAGACTGCAAGTGGTGCAAAGTGGAAATTAGCTTTGGTAAAAAGTGATGGAAAAATGTGGTTTGAAAAGGGTTGGAAAGAATTTGTGAAGTATCATTCTCTAGCTCAAGGTCATCTTCTGCTTTTCAAATATGGAAGAACTTCCCATTTCCATGTGCACATCTTCGACAAGAGTGCCTTAGAGATACAACACCCTTCCCAAAGAGTTGAAGCTAAATCTCCGAATGATGAAGATTTGGAGGACAATATAGCAAGTAGTAAAAAGAGAAAAACTAACCTGTCATTAGAATTTAATCAACCATGTGAAATTGGAAGCAGTGGTTGTGTTAAAGATGGAAAGTTGGAAAAGGTAGCAGCTTTGAATCATATTGAAAAAAAGTGTAAAGGTATAAGAATTTGTGTTCTCAATGTCTCATGAATCATGCATACTTCACATGTTAGCCTAAGTTATTAGCTTTTCATTCTTAATTTACTTACACTTTATGATTGGTTAAGTTTCATTTTATGGCATGCAACTCGTTCATTATATTTCAATTTTTAGAATAGATCAATGAAATTATGGTTCAGGGTGCTTGAATTTTGCAGGAAAGCAATTGGCTATTGCAAAGAAAGTTACAACCTTTGACAGAGCAAACTCTATGAGAACCTGTAATCCATCCTTTATTGCTGTCATGCGTCCATCATACATTGATGCTGCTTGTAATCTGGTAAGCTGCAAACAAAGATTTTGCTTGAAGGTCATAACTTTTTTTAATGGATGAGGGTCATTTCTTTTTTGGGTGTTAACCCTCCGGTTCTTAGGGGAAGGGGCCCCTGGTAATTTGGAGTTCGGTTGTGAGGTAAGTAGAGTCTGGTCAAGAACTATTCCACCTAGAAATCAAACCAGGGTTCTTCCGAACGATTCGTCTTTGAAAAACAACAATAATAATGACCAAATTTTTCCCATTCCGAACGATTCGTCTTTGAAAAACAATAATAATAATGACCAAATTTTTCCCATTAAGTAGGGTCAATATAATTTATTTTTAGTTAAATATGTTTGGTCCCTATAAAAATCTTTGATCAAAATCTCGTCCAAACAATTTTATATGTACTAGCTTAGACTTGTGGTACTTTGTAAGGAGTAAGGACTACAAACATTTTTTTTTATCCTTTTTATTTTGGGTCTTTACATAATAAAAAATGGAAACTATTTTTGTTTTGAAAAATATTTGAAACTACTTATAGAAACTTGAAATGTTGAAACTTGAAATGTTAATATTTAATCTTAATTTGGAGAGAGTTGAAACTTGAAATGTTGACATATTGTGAACGGTGTAAAATGTTTTACACTATTAACAAAGCAGTCAATCATAGATGTGACTTTTGAAATAGTTATGATTAAAGCAAAATATTTTGAATAATCTAACAACTATGATTGATTGATTATGTAAAAAATCTTTACATTAACAATGTATATGAATAAAATTCATTTGAAAAACTATACTTTTACACTCACCAACGTATTTACTGATACTCTGAAGAACATTTGTTTTTTTCATTTGCTTGACAGAACATACCAAGTGAGTTTGGTAAAAGACACTTATTACGTTTAGGCAAAAAGCAAGGAGATATTCATCTTAGGTTGTTAAATGGGAGAGTTTGGCCTGCAAGGTACCTAATTAGGAAAGGCAATAGAAAAGAAGAAAAATTTGAAATGTACTCAAGTGAATGGATGACATTTGCAGAAGACAACAACTTGAAAGTTGGTGATGTTTGCACTTTTGAGCTCTTTCCTACTAGCACTATACTTACCTTCATTGTTCACATCTTTAGGGATTCTTTTGAGATATAGACAATTGAATTTGTCGAACATCGATCTCATGGTAGGTTTCATGTATAATTTTGATTGAAAACTATCTATTCCTACATTGTCAAATAAATTTATTTATCTACCTTGTGCAGAATCAACACACTAAGGAGTGGATCTATGTTGGAATAGATAAAGGGAATGAAAATCATCTTTACTACCAAATCACCATCACAACCAAAGAGTTTCAAAAATGTTCTATGCACTCTGTTTGATCCAGTTCATGTTTTTTAACACTACTATTAACCAAAAAATGGCACAACAACTATTTTGCTTCTCTTTGGTGTTTGCGCCTGAGCTTCACTTGATGGAATGTAATGCCTACTTTGTTGTTTTTCTTCATGAATTTTTGCATTTGTCTTCGTTGTTTCTATTTCTTTTATACAAAAAGAAAGCTTCAAAATAGTCTTTGGATGAGGATAATAATATAGTAACCCACTTAAAATAATTTATTAAAACAGACCCGAATACACTACACTGACGCCTCATACTCAATTCGCCACATCACTCAATATCATAGGTTGAATTTTCTCTCGTATAAATCAACACGACAATGTTTCCGCACAAACATTGGCTTCAAAATTTACCTTGCAGAAACAAACACCACCACCTTGCAAAACATGGCAGTACTACAAGGCATTGAATGTCGGTACCACCACAACGTTGGCAACACGATGTTGAACAACCATCACTGAGACGGTTGAAGGTCGTTTCCTTCGTCTTGAGGGAGGCTAGCAGTAACCTCCTGGAAGCTTCAAGGTCAGCTCGGATTGTGGCGTTTGTCTCGTCTGAGAGATTCAAAAGTCTTTGATCAGGTCTATCAATAAAACTCACATGCTCCTTTGTAGTATCAGATATTATGATCAGGACATGTTGCTCCAACTTCACAACCATACCAGTAGCACCTTCTAAACAACTTTAACATGGTTTCCGGTTCAAAATATTTACGAAGTTTCTTTACATTTATTGCAAGAGTTTTCTAATAATAAAGCCAAAAAAAATATGACCAGACTATACAGTGAAAGAAACCAGCAAATTTACATGAAGACCCTTTATTTCTAGTCTTAGGAACATTATCTTCATCCACTTTCTCCACCCATCCCTTCACATTCTTCAAATCAACCTTGATGACAATAAAAACATCACCCTTCAAGAAACGTCCTCTCTTTCTATTTGTAAACATAGTTGGCAGACTGGTTGCATCACCATTTTCACCCGATTTACAAATAAATTTTGAGCCAGTTAAACATAGAAATATATTCTATCTTCATTTTTTTACTTTCATTTTCAACATTTCCGGATCGAGTTAATCCCACATGACATTTTCAGTATCTTAACATTTCCTGTTTGATTTTTTTTCCAGAAAACATACTATATACTTTCCGGTTTGTTTGATTTTTATCAACTCAATTAATCTTTAATTCTTTATGAAATTGGCAATCAACAAAAGCAATAAAAAAAACTGACAGTATTAAATATTTGATCTGATCACGGTACCTTTTCTTGAGACTTCCACTCAAATCAAGACGGAAACAAATTCTGAGGTCAAGAGATTCGAGAAGAGGGCATCGGTCAAGAATGACAAGCAATTCATCATTAGTGTCTTAAAGAGGATGGTTACTGTGGATTCCGGGTCATAGCTACATACATGGGATAAGGAAAATCATGTATTAGAGGAAAATCACGTATTAGTTCACAGTGCACTTATTCATGAATTGAAAAATAATAAGAGTGACTATTTACCGATATTTGGTTTGTCGGATAGTTTTCAATAGTGGTGCAACTTGCTACAATGTAGTCGTTGTTCAACTGGTTTTGCTCGAAAGAGGTATATGTGAGACATATTTCTCAATCCGAGGTGCTCCACCATTTAACCCACATTCCCACATCTTGTGTCTTGGCTTAATTCCCGGTCACTTTCTTCATGTATATTTGAAAGACGGTTGTCCATTACCACCGCCTTGTGCAAAGTGGAAGAATCACAAGATTGGTGAGGCAGGGCATTGAGTGTTTGCATTTATGGATAGACAAACCTCGTGTCTAAGGAGTCGAAGCCGCCAAAAAAACCAACAAATCAATTCAATCCAATTTATTACGACACTCCCAATCCGGAAAAACCAAAAGGAGAATTCGAAGTAATTGAAGAAGATAAAGATGATGCACTATCACTAGCTAGTTAGATAGGTTATGTCACTTTTTTATCGGTGTTCGTCCTATTTTTTGTCGATATTACACTGACATATTTTTTGGTAGCCGGTTATGTAACGCCAATATTTGTGGCCAATATCTAACTAGCATTATATATATTATATAAATATATGAAGTGAATTTTTTTTTTTGTCGGTTATGTCACGCCAATTATTGCTTGCATTTTTTTGTCTCTAATTAATCAACTATTTATTTTATCTTTCATTTAGTTTTATTCTCATACTTGCTATTCCATTATATTTTGTGAAGTGAAACATGTCTGAAGATGCATAAGTTGAAGCTGAAGCTCATGTCAGATACTCCGACATGAAGAAGATGATTAAGGTCTTTTTAACCTCCACCGACAAGTTGGACGAGTTGAAGGCATAACTTAACAAATACTTTGTCCATATTGGTGAAAATCAAAGAACATCAATTGTATTTGTAGATGTTCCGTGCGTGAACCAAGGGGAGGATAAGGATGAAGACAGTTGGAAGACAATGTATTCTTCACAAGTTATATGGAATGATGGTGACGTTGATTACATGTTTAAGTTATTGGTTGAAAACAACAATTTACATATTTGCGTTTGATCCATTGAAGTGTACTATTTATTAACGTGTAATAGTGCAATGTGTTCAAATTTGTGTCCGAATGTTGCTTTTTAATGAATTTGTGGATTGTGTATTTAACGACGAATTTATGTAATTTTGATCGTTTCTGTGTGATTATGTGATTTTGTGTATTTAATTACGATGAATTTATGTAATTTAGATCGTTTATGTGTGATCGAGTGATTATGTGTGATTAAGTAATGCTCGGTATTAATGTGACTTAAGTCACGCTTCGTGTTGTAATAGCACCATAACAGAAACAAAACTTTCCGGTTTCAATTTCTTTCCAAAATCTCCCAACTTCTCCCAAATTCGAATTCCAACCGATTCAAGAAAATCAAGTTCAACTTCTACTCCAACATCAAGTAAGTGATAATAGTCATTTGGGATTGACTCTTTTGTATTTAAATGTTAGATTTGGGTATAATAGTTGTAAAATTTAGGTTTCATGTTTGATTTGCTTGTTTGTTTTTTAGGTTAATGGTTAGTTAAGTTAGAAACTGTTGTTTAGATGTTGATTAGAGTAGGTTTGACTCAAATGTGGTAGGTTAAAGTTAGAAATTGTTAGAAATTATGTTGAACTCTAGGTGTTTGATAAAAAATTTGTTTGTTTTTTGCATTGTTAATGATAAAATTAGTTAGAAATTGGATTGTTAATGTTGATTATAGTGAGTTTGAGTCCAATGTGGTAGTTTAGAGATTGAAATGTGATGAGTCGATAAATTAGTATTTTTAATATGTTATTTGAGTTTATTATATTTAGATTTGATTTAGTTTTATTTAAATATTATTTCCTTTTTGAGCTATTTTACTTCAATTGCAAATAATTAT
>Ga0315913_1011265_pt1 | contig 10140 bp, 2 predicted proteins | sample MpolsnodulesMG_FD_207736 | JGI IMG/M metagenome (GOLD analysis project Ga0315913, IMG submission 207736) | Medicago polymorpha root nodule microbial communities from Los Angeles, California, United States - small nodules | ecosystem: Host-associated > Plants > Roots > Nodule | place: USA...
CACTACTGGGAGCACCACATCAGAGTCATGCTGTGAAGCAGTTAGGCTTAGCTGCAATATCTTGGTTGAGAGGTTAAAGCCTCTCAAGGAAAAGCTGAAGGCAGATACGGGCTCTATCAAATGGGAGACACTTATTCTTCAGGTAGCTACACTACAATACAGTGTTAGATCCTAATTTTGAATTTTGATAGATTTTCCTTCTGTGGAAGAAAGTTCCTTAATCATCCTAATTGTGAGATTAACATGAAGGAAGTGGTACTTTATCTGTTTTCTCTCTTCACGATCCATATGAGAAAACTACTTTTGTTTAATTTTCACTGTTGTCTCTAGAAAGTTCTAGAAACTTGTATTTTTAATTTCATAATGATGCATTTATCGTAGTTTCTATAATTGTGCCTGAGATATATCTTAGTAGCTGTAATTGTGCATGAGATACACTGGTTCAACCTTTTCCTGTTAAGGTCTTGTAGTATGTGGAAGGTGACACTTAGCATGTTCACAATTTATGGGAGAATAATTAACCCGTTTTAATCAGGAAAATATTCATGGACTAAATGTGACAAATGACTCGAGGGCAGATGATTATTTTCTTCTTTTGCTAGACCACAAACACAATTATTTAATTTTATGTTGCTAACTATTTATCAATCTACAGGCGTACATGCAATCTGTGAACTTATCAGCATCTTTGTTTTACGTACCCAACAATAACTCAATGATGTACCTCAATTATGGTGCCGCAGTAAGTGAGGTAATGTGTTTTCTTATATATGTCTTAAACCTTAATGGTATAAGTTCATTAAATTTTTTATTTTTTTTATGTTAAGTACTTAAATTGTCAGACGAGCCATATCACCGAAATAACTGAACTGGATTCTTATATTCTGTTGTTCTAAATAATGGAAATTATTTTTCAGGTGGAAATAGATCTACTGACAGGAGAAACCAGATTTCTTCAAACTGATATTATCTATGATTGCGGACGGAGTCTCAACCCTGCTGTGGATTTAGGACAGGTATGCTAACTGCATATTTGCTTTACAAGCTCAACCCTAATCAAGGACTATCTCAACATAAGAGTTGGAGGCCTATGAATATTTTTTTACTCCCTTTATTTCATAACTGATGTTTGAGTCTTCCATTATTGTTTCAAAATTATTGATGTTTTAGAAATCCAATGTCTAATTAACACCTTCTCCCAACGATAACCTTAGTTGGGAAAAGGACATAATTTGTAATGCAATTGTAAATATTTACACTATTATAATTTATAAGGATATAATAGTAGATTAGATTTTTTTTTTTCTCTCCTCTCCCCTTGCAAACTAAACAAGAGGATTATTTCCATACTTTGAACCAAAGACTTTAAGGTAAATGCCCTTGGGGTGAACTGGTTTGGTTTGTTTTCCTGAATCGCTAATACCAATATGATACCATCCTGCAGATTGAAGGAGCTTTTGTCCAGGGATTGGGGTTCTTCATGCTTGAAGAATATGAAACAGACCTTAATGGTTTGTCATTGGCAGACGGCACATGGAACTACAAAATCCCTACGATAGACACTATCCCTCAACAGTTTAATGTTCAAATTCTCAACAGTGGACATCACCAGCATCGTGTGCTTTCCTCAAAGGGTATGGATCAAGTTCTTAAAATCCTGGCTATGCATTAAATTATGTCTTCATATTAGTCCTTTTTTTGAGGATCAGGCTCTTCTAAAGTGAGCAATTCACTGTAGAGTGTGAAGTGAGTAATATATTATCAACCATTCAACCATTAACTAACAAATCAAGGGTGGATATTATGTGCATGCATAACAAATAATGGATATGTTGTAATATCAACGCTTTATGTTTTACTTTAGACGAGTCAAACCATTTTTTAATAGTCTGTCCTCATAATTTTATATCACTTGTACTTGAAATAAGGAGTTCAATAACAAAAACCAATTCAATTTATCTTAATAACAGTATGGGAAAATGAGTTGTTGGCTGTAATTTGTAAGCATGTAACAGCTCATGTTATTTTTGTGATTTAATGAGAATGCTTCATGTAATCTCAGTTTGAAATTCATAATTACAAAAACTAAAAGCTTCTCTCACTAAATGGAATTTGATAGTTTAAAGTTCTTAATAGAAAAATAAAATAACATTTGTGTTGCAGCTTCTGGCGAGCCGCCCTTACTTCTAGCAGCTTCAGTTCACTGTGCCACAAGAGCAGCTATCAAAGAAGCAAGAAAACAGCTTCTTTCATGGAGCAACTTGGATGAACGTGATTCAACATTTCAGTTGCAGGTTCCTGCAACCATGCCTGTGGTTAAGGAACTCATTGGACTGGACATTGTAGAAAGATACCTGAAATGGAAGATGAGCAGGGTGTAAAAGGGCTCATTATCCTTGAAATTCAGAAGAGTGGTTTGAAGTTGGTGGAAAAAATAAGTGGTGATTGACCACAAAAAAGTGGTGCTTTTAGTATCACATAAATACTAGTGGATTGAAATTATTTGATGTATATTAACAATAAGGCACAGGTTTGCTCACAGAGTAGCTTTTGCAACAAGGAAAAGAACAAGGTGGATAGCAATGTGGATTCTCTCATGTTGAAACTTCATGTAATATTGCCATTTTGAACTTTTGTTGTATCTTTTTTTCTTTATACATATATATGTTTTAATTATAGGCCAGGTATATTAATAAAAATAGAGAAAAAAGAAACACGTCACTATGAAAATTGATTTGAACTATTTAGTTTAGTTTTTTTTTGTCTGTGGTGCAATTGAATCATTTAGTTTAGTTTGTTATAGTTTCTTGGAGATGCTTTCCTTTTCAGAGGAGTTTTGATATATAGCGCATAAAAGAGTAACTGAACTTCTTAGATAAATAACAAATTTTTTAGATTTCCTAATGTTGTTTTTTCTTAAGTTTTCGAATTTGAATAATATAAGTAGATGTCTGAAGATTAATACAAGATCAACATTCAATCTACAGTAACTACTTATGAATGATTAATACTTTTTACTACCAAGAAGAAGCTCCAAGGGCAAATTAGTTCTATTAAGTTGGGGGATCTTTTCTTCAGGTAACTAGTGTAAAATAAGAAAAACTTCACCTCTGCTTTGAACAAGTTACATGAGGAACAATTTGGAATATACAACTACTTTTTTGATTATTTTGAGAAAATTAAATATGATAAACTACTTTTCTTAAGAGGTGTGAAATAATATTTTACAAACAGATATTAATTATGATTATGGACAAAGTCTCAACCCTGCTGTAGATTTAGGATAGGTAATACGCTCACACGTGTTTTAAGGCTCTATGTAGCATTGACATTTTAAATTAAAAGTGCATGCAATGTCCAACATATATGATTACATTTAATCACTTCAATTTTTTTAAATTATTACCATTGTCTATATGTCTGTGTAGTATTCAGTTTTTGCTTCTGTGTAAATGCTTCATCGTTCTGCCTACAAGCGTTTGGAACAAGTAAAAATCATTTCAACTAATTAGAATAATTGACTGTTGAAGCATGTAAGTTAAATTTGGGTTTTGATCAAATTGAGAAAGTTCAAGTTATTATGTTGGTTTAAAAATCTTGAATAAAAAATAAATATTAATTGATATTTGTTGGTGCAGCATCTTGTGAGCCACCCTTGCTTCTTGCAGCTTCTGTTCACTGTGTCCCTACAACCATCAAGTTATCATTAGATAAATTTCATTAGAATCTTGTCAAAAAATGTGGGTCTATGCTATTAAATGGTTACTTGCATGATTTACTCAATAATAATTGATGTATAGAAAATACTGTTTCATTTCAACCATTTAGTGGAAAGAAAGGAAATAGAATAATCAGCATTGATCTCTTAAGATCAAAATTATAAGTTCTTAAATGATAAAATTCAATTTGCTTTGATTCAACTATGATGATTCTTAAACTAACTGTTCCTTGGTTCTAAAGAAACAGGTAGTTAAATTTTGAGTATATGTCCTCTTTCTTACAATTTTTAACAACATAGTCGCTTTTTTGAAACATATAATATACTAATGTTTTGAATACCAAAAAATGAACGATTGGGCGACAAAGATGTTATTTTAAAAATAATGAAAAGAGAAAATGAAGCAAGAAAAAGAAGTCCCAACTAAAAAAGATTTGTGATTATTTTGACTTGAAAACAAAACAAGTATTTGTTATGTTTATTAATATGCCCATTATGTTTACTTTAGTTAGTTTAACGTGTTATTTAAAGTCCGGATTCGTAGCACGAGTGTGGATACGATACAAGTTTACGGATACATGAAATTTTTAAAATTTAGAATATGATACGGCTAAAATACCTTAACAAATTTTTTTATATTAAAGCTTATATGCATGTAAAATACTTGAAAAAAAAGACATTGATTACTCTTGATTACTATATAATCATAAAAGTCACAATTTACAAAAAATAATACATGTGAAAAAATAAAAATGTGAAGTTTTCATATAAATCATATTCTATTTTCATTCATATACTAGAATATCAATAAATCTCCGTGAGCTTAGCTCAGTTGGTAGGGATATTGCATATTATATGCAGGGGTCGCGGTTCGAACCCCGAACACTTCAATTCTCCATAATGTAATTGTGTGAGCTCTAGCAACTAGACTACTTGTCCAAAAAAAAAAAGAATATCAATAAATGCATCAGTAAAAGAACTAAAAACAAAATTTGTTTAATGTTGATTGAATGAATCTCACCTCTTTCGTTACCTTCATCAACCAAAAACATATTTTTAATTGGATAATCGAAAAACAATTATAGTGATTTATATCTCAATTTAAATCATATACATCTTCATTGAATTTTCATAACACAATCTCACTTTTTTGCCTCCATTTTCTTCAAGGATACATATTTGTAAAACATCTTACAAGTATATGTGTGTATCTGTCGAATATTCTTTAAGTATCCAAAAAAATATATATTTTAAATTAAAATAATTAGTTCTTATATTCCATGAATATGTATCCACAAGTATCCATTGAATATCAGTATCTAATACATACCCGTCTCCATTTTTGGAGCACATGAGCTTCATACTTATCTTTATCATGCAACAAACCTAATCCAAACCAATGGACATTCATTCTTCAAGCATAAAATTTCAATATGAGAAAAGTTTAGTAGATATGATATTCCAGTCCATAAAATAAAAGCTCAAAGAACAGATGATGCAGACTCTTTGACTTGTATTATTTGTGTATGATGCAGACTCTTTGACTTGTATTATTTGTGTGTCTTATTTTTATCATATACAATGCCGTGAATGTCTGTCTACTTTCTATACTTGTTTCATTACATATATAGTAATTTATTTATTTTTTTGAAGGATTGACAAAATAATTTTTATATTTTGATTAGCTTATTATAACATAAATATTATAAAACCAAATACACGATAAATTAATTTAGTATATAATAATATATTTTTTGAAATTCATAAGTAAAAATTCATAGGTGAGGTGTCTGGGGTTTGGATCCTGACTCATGCATATATAATGTAATGTATCTATCAACTGAGTTAAAATAATTTTGTAAAAAAAATAAAATGAGTTAAAATATTTTTAAGATTTGTCAATTTTTTTTAGGATATACATTGAATAATATTTATTGAAATGGTAATATGATATAATTTTACAATAATCTAAAATAATAAACATTTTAGTAGATACCGTAAAATGAGACGATTTTTTGATAAAATGATGACGGAGGAGTAAAATTATATTGAGAACGTGTCGCAGTGCATTACTCTTTATTTATTCCGAATGAGATCACGATATAGGCCATTTAGAAAGTGATTGCAAATATTGAAAGAAAAATAAAACTACAATGCATCATAATATTGAATTATATGTATAAATAATTAATAATTAATTTGAATTGTATATTATATTTCCTATAGTCAATTCAAACAAGTTAAAGTCATTAAATCAATAAAAATAGAAAATGAAGGTGCCAGCCACCTCACCTATAGGGAAAAGCTATGCTTTGTTTGTGAGTTTGGTAATGTACATTGTGACATTTATTATTTGTTTTCTTATAAAATGCTACTAATACTGGTCAAGTCAAATTCAATGCTCTTTTTTCTTTTCTTATAAAATGCTTTTTTCTTACTCTTTTCACGTTTCAAGGGTTTCAATCATCCGTTTTCTTTTCATGACAAATTGTTTAAGTTTTTATAGCATAATAGATAGATTACGTCTATAAGATAACTCGGTTGGTAAAAATAATGCATAATATATACAAATGTTCAAAGTTTAAACCCTGAATACCACCAAAAAAAAGATCAAAATAGACAAGTTGTTCGATAACAAATTTTTATGAAGAGAATTAATTAAAGACTTTTTCTAATCACACTCCCAAAAAACTCCGCTTACACCCAAATTTATTAGTAAAAATATAACCATTACACCAAAAATGCCCTTGTTCATATACATTTCTCAAAAATCAATTTTCACATCTCTCACCTCATTTCTTCACGCCTCCCACTCCCTCTCCCAAACCACCATCGAAAGTAAGGGTGTTCATAATGCGGCTTGGTTCGATTTTAAGGTTAAAAGTCATGCAAACTGCAAGATAATGGTGCGTCAATTGTACGTCAATTATAAATTTATATTGAGTTTCATATTATGAATTTATATTGTACGTCAATTGAATTTTACTTAGACCTATGCAATTTAATTTCACGACATGATTCTGGATTTTTCCAAGTGAATCAAGAGACAAACCACAAATCAATAAGCTAGCAAACATCTAAAGAGACAGATGAAATGAAATATGGGCAAAATCCAAAAGCTTAATAACCGTAAACAAATATAGATGAATGTAAATCAAATGAAACCTAATTTAACCGAATAAAATGAAGAAAAATGCTAAACAACACGGCATGCAATTGTCGTGGAACCCGCACGAGCTTGTATTTCACCCGGACACTATTTCACATTTTCCCATTTATTTTAATTAAAAATTATTTTAACAATGGAGCTTGTGCCACGTAACATGTCGTGCGTTCGTGGGATGCATACCGTCGTGCATTATAGTAGTTCTCTAAAATGAAATAACTAAAAGAAATGAAAAGAGAAGAGAAGGTGAAAAGGAAAGGGGGATGGGGCAAATGCTCTGATTTTAAAAATTTAATTTCAAAATAAAGGTATTTTGGTCGTTTAGAGATGTAACAGGATCATCAGGTATTTTCGTACCGTCACCAAATACAAACATGAGATATGAAACTTTGAGAAAATGGTTTGAAGGATTTTTGTTTTCTGTTTTTTTAGAGAAGGATTTTTGTTTTATATAAAAAACAAAAACAAATGATATTTACTAAATAGACCTTTGTTTAACGGAACTTAAAATAGTAGAAAATGGTTTTTTGGTCAAAAATAAGTGGGGGTAAGTTTGTTAACTTATGTTTTTAGACGTGGGTAAGTTAACAAACTTCGCATATGTGTATATATTCAGGATGATAAGATACATTTTCAGTATTTGTCAACAAAAAAAAAAGATACATTTTCAGTGGAATAGACACAAACAATTGTTTCCTACGTATAACTCAACTTATAGTGACTTTCGGTAGGTTGGAATTGAAGTTAGAATCATTGATTTTTTACTTATTTACTTTAAGGAGCGTATGTCGCGTCATTTTTCGGAGGTCAGGCTATTTTATTAGTGTTTGACTCACTATTTTATTTCACGACTGAACATTTAATTTTTTAAGAAAAGGGGAAAAAGTTCAAACTACCCCATATTAAAAAGATTTTGGGTTCGGGGGTTATTTACACAAAGGGAAGGTATTAGCACCCTTTATGTCCGTAGTACTCTACGAGAACCTCTTGATTTTATTTAACGTTTTGTGTTATCATCTTACTTGTTTTGAAAAAAGGAATTAAAGTGGTAAAGGAAAAAAGAGACCTATTTATCTACATTTTTATTGATTTGGAAGGACGAGCGTCCTTTGCCTACGTACCCGTGAGGGATCAAAACGTCGTAGTTCGGGGTAAAAATTGACGTTTGATTTGTTGTGTGTTTTTTATTAGTTTTGAAAAAGGTTTTAAAATGAAAAGTCAAGTGGCAAATATGAATTGGTTTGTATTTTTTATATTAAAAGATGACTCAAAGTATGATTAAATGGATTGGAAGTTTGATTAAGAAATAAAAAGAACGATCACTTGATTTTGGATCAAGGTTTATTATGAAAATATTTTTGTGATTTTTGGTTTTCGCATGTTTTTGTTGTTTTTGAATATTAATGAAAATTAAACTAACGGAGCAATAAAAAAAGCGCGTGGATTTTTGTAGTGACGTTGGATCACCACAAAATCCCTAACCTATTTTTTTTTGCATTTTTTGACATATATAAAGCGGTAAAGAAATAAAAGAGGACACACACGCACACTTTTGTAATTTATATTGTTTACATTGAACCTAGATACATTCTAATTGCTGGAAAATAAATGACAATAATTAAAATGCTAAATTATAATAGAAATAAAATGAAACATAAAAAATGCTAAAAAGCAAGAGAATAAAAGAAATTAAGAGAGAGGGATAACCGAAGGGACAAAATTCCGAAGGGACAAAATTAAGAGAGAGAGAAAAGTTCTTTGACAACTCAAGAGAACTTTTGGTGTGTGAAATTGTGAGGGATGAGGGCTCTATTTATAGGTGAGGAGGTTAATGAAAATGAAACATTGGTTTAATGGTTTTTTATGGACAATTATGGTGAATTTTGGAAAAGGAATGTCAAAGTTGACACTTGACTTGAAATATTTTTGGACCTTGGACATTTTTTTTGTGACCTATTAGACATTGACACTATTATTTTTTGGACATTTTGGACAATTAGTAAAAACTAAAATAAAAGTGATTAAAGTAAAAGAAGAAAAATGACTAATTAAAAATAAAAATTAAAACTAAAATTAAAATTAAAATTAAAAATAAAAGAGAATTAATAAAAGATGGAATTTTAAAAGATAAAAGTAAATAAAAAAAATAAAGATAAAGAGAGAAGAGGGTCCGAATTGGAGCAAAAATGAGGTATTTTAAAATACCTCTCTGCCAAATTTTTCACTAAAAAGTCAGAGACTATTCAGGATCAAACAGTGTATGAATGTAAGACCTTAGGTCAAAAATTGGGGTATGACAGCGTAATTTTTTTTTAAGAGGCTAAAATGGAATATATTACCAAAACAAAGTGTGGAGCGTAAATTTTTAATCGCCAGACTACTTAAAAAAATACAAAATTCAAACCCTTTTTTCTTCTTTTGAATTTGCTAACATTGATAGATACTCTTATACATAATATAAAATGTCCTCGTGAGCTTAACTCAGTTGAGAAGGACAATGCATTATATATGCAAGGTTCGGGGTTCAAACCTCGACCACCACAAAAAAAAAATATAAAATATAAAATGATGGGACGTGGACATAAAAAAATTAGATAAAATTGTGGATTAAAGTTAGTTTGATTTTTTCAAAATGTAATTTTGATTGAGTAGTGCTATTTGGTACGACAACTTTGTCGTACCATTTGCACGACCATGTATATATCACGCCTCAGGCTGTTTTCTAACACAAGATAAAATAATATATAAACTTAATTATTTCACAATATGAATTGCATTTTTTTTTAAGCAAAAGATTATGACGAGCAGAGGGGTCTCCCGTTGCTTCACCCTAATTATATTAAAAGAAAGATAAAAGTACAACAAAAAAAAAAAGGGAACATAAACCGAAACCCTCCAAGAAACAGCAAAAAGAAAGACCAAAAGAGATAGAGGAACTAAAAGCAAGAAGGACCATTATCCCTTAAAAACTAGCGAGGCGTTCGGTTCGAAGAACCAACCTTGAACCCTTTGCTAGCCTCAGTCACCGGCTTTGACTTTTTCTTTTTTCTTGGAACCACCAATTGAAATTGATGATCAACCAAATCATCGATCTCTTCATTCTGTGACATATTAGCCCATGAATCACTTAAGAAATTCATAGCTTGTTGGGCTGCAGTAGGAACACTAATAATCCCTAAAACTTGCATATCATGAATAGCATTTGCATTAAAATTTGACAAGTTAGGGTCCGTCACCACTATGGATTTACCAAGAT
>Ga0315913_1011266_pt1 | contig 10140 bp, 3 predicted proteins | sample MpolsnodulesMG_FD_207736 | JGI IMG/M metagenome (GOLD analysis project Ga0315913, IMG submission 207736) | Medicago polymorpha root nodule microbial communities from Los Angeles, California, United States - small nodules | ecosystem: Host-associated > Plants > Roots > Nodule | place: USA...
CACGGCTGTGCCACTAGAGGCACGGGTCGTGCCAGTGTTTCTGACTTTGTGTTGGCCTTGAAATCTTGCAGGCACGACCATGCCAAATAAAATTGTCTAGAATCTTCATATTTTTGGCACGAATGAGCTCCAAATCACCTTTCTTTTGCTCCAAAACGCAATCTTTGAAATATTTGTTCCTGAAATAAAATTACTTGCTATTGAAGTAAAATAGCTCTAAAAAGGAAATAAAAACATATAAAATCTAAATAAACTAGACTCAAATATTATATTAAAATCACTAATTATTGACTCATCAGCACCACACATAAAACAACTTGCAAGGATTTTAAGAACTTACGAAAGATAAATCATATTTGTCCAAATGAAAAGGTGCACACTTGCTAACTTGGGCCTTCATGTTTTTTGTTGGTCTTTAAGTTAGCAAACCCCAATATATAGAGTTTTACTTTTCCCACCCTATGCCTTTCCTCACGCGCCCTATTTTTATCCCACTTTTACCCCTAGTCCGGATTTAGTTTTCCGAAATGCATTGTTACTGTTTTCCAGAATTTTTTCATTTTAATCTTTCAAATTCGTAAAATAACTGCAAATATGAATATAAAACAGAAATAAAAAGAACACAAAGGTAAAACTAAGTCATTTTATTAATATATGAATAATACATTACAAATGTTGAAGCTTTTTACATAAGAACCTAAAACTATTTCTAGGGGGGTAAGCTATACCAGTGGCTCCGGCTGATAGGACATACCAGTAGCTTCATTGTTGGTTGGGAGACAGAGGGGGCACAGGGGCCTCTAGGGAGAAAGAGACCATGATTGTCAAACTTACACCGAGACAAACCAACCTCACACCCAGACTGACCCCTTCCCTATTGACCGATCATATGACCCCTGATGGATTTCAAAGAGACCTCTTTCTATGAAAGGCCAACGATGAAAACACATCATTGTAGAAGAGGAGAAAGAAGAAGGTGTGAATTTTTTTTAGGAAATGAAACATATTTATAGGGGAGAGGGGATAAAAAGAAGGTGGGAATGGCATTAAATCAGGTAAAAAAACGTGTAAAAACACGTTTTTCAACTTGACCACCGTCCAAAACGTTTGAAAAACGTTTTGTTTATGGTGCAGACCACCGGCCAAACGTTTCTAGTGCAGTCCGGAAAATATAATCCGGATTACACATATATTCGGGATTTTATATTCCGGAAAAATCCGATCATGGCGTGAACCAAAGGGAAACTTGGAACTTTGGTATGGTGAGGGTTGGTTCGGATTTTAGAATCTGGATTGCTTCAGCATTGGATTCCTTTGTGTGTCTCACATTGCACCAACAATTTTCGTGGTCCACAACGCCCAGATACCTCTATAAATAGGGGTCCCTGTTTTCATTACAAGTAAACTACTCCATAAAAAAAATCATGGAATTCCTTGGCTTTGATCCAAACACCAAGCTAGCGGCAGTCTACTACAACGGTGGAACACCACCCCATCTGTTTAGGATTCGCAACGATGTCAGAAGGATGAGCTGATCGTCAACTCAACCACAGAGACAAGAGGAGGGTGGTCGGTGTTGAATATCGATGTCCATTGTCCGACTCAGCCGGATCTCTTCGCTTCAGCCGGATGAAACTCACAAACGACGACCACGTGAGAACCATGTTCTCTGTCTTTGCTCCGCACAGTACTAGAGGACCGATCCATTGGTTAGCTCTGCTGGACAAATTCTGAAAAGTTTGCACCGGCCTAGGAACTACGAAGAGATCAAGGCTCTATTGGAGGGACCAGAGGAAGAAGTTCGTTTAGATGACCCGTAATAATGTGCTATGTTTTAAATAATCTTGTGTTTTATGTTGTTTTACTTACATGTTAGTTATGTGTTGTTGAATTATGTTTTGAATAATATATATATTATTTAAACTTTCATTATGTCTTAACTTACGTCAAAGATGTTCATTTAATCGATAAAATAACCAAAGATATGAATTCCGGATTATGAAATCCGGATTCACATAGGGCGTAAGTGTATTCCAGATTACAAAATCCGGAATACTTCAACATAGGATTCTTTTGTATGGACCACATTGCACCAAGAGTTTATGTGGTCCACAACATCCAAGTACCTCTATAAATACACCCTCTACAGTTTTCAGCTTCAATATCAGCAAAACACACAAACACACCAAAGAAAACCATGCAAATTTTTGTTATTAAGCTTAGGATCTTTCTCACGTTGTCGCAAATAGATGAGTTAGCTCTCTATTTGACGGCGTGATGAAGATCTTCAGCATGCTGTCAAAAATACAAACAAACACACCAACGAGACCATGAAATTTTTTGTCATTGTGCTGAGGATCTTTGTCATGCTGCTGCAAAATAAATTGCTCTCAATGTGACAAATAGATTGCTATCTATGTGCCAGCATGGTGAAGACCCTCAGCATGCTTTCAAAAATATATAGATACTCCTTGTTGCCTCTTGATAGATAGATAACTCAAAAATATCAAGAGGTTGCTATGAGTTAGATCTTGCTACCTGCCAGATAAATGCCATTTGGCAAGGCAGCAAGATCTAACTCAAAGAAATCCTCTTGAAAACACCTTCCCAAAAGATTCATCATTTATGTTATAATGGTTTTTTTTAACTGTTTATTTGTCTTATAATACTTCTATTTATGTTATGTACCTTTGTTCTATTTTTTTCCAAGGCATTCGCAACGAAAACGATCCAAATAAAGGATCTGATGCAGTTCGAACTTTATAATCCGGAATAACTTCAAGCATTCCAGATTATAAAATCCGGAAACTCAGTAACATTTTGGACGGTGACGTTTCACCATAGGTTAGGCTGGTTAGTGGAGTTTGAATGCATTTTTTAACGGTTTTGAATGAGGAACACGTTTTATTTGACTGTAATTAAGACCTATGACTTATTTAAGGCTATAAAAAGGCTTGGATCTTCAACATTTTCCTTCATTCTTCTTCACCTCCTTTCTTACATTTTCTTCAAAAAAAATTAGTTTTTTAGGGTAGCTTTTAGGAGTGTTTGTGGTGTCATGGTCATTGTTGACCACTCATACGACCTCTGCAATTGCATTGCAGCTTATGTAGGGGTCGTATAACGGTCAACATAGACCCTTGACATCAAAGAAAGACACAAAATTTCATATCGTATGTTTCTGGATTTTATTTTCCGGAAACATTAACAATCTGGTTCGCAAAATGAAATCCGAACCAAGGGTTTTATTGGAATTTTTGCAGGGCGCGCGAGAAGGCAACATGGTGGGAAAAGTAAAACTCCAATATATATATATATATATATATAAACAAAAAACGAATAGGATATTAAATTCATCACAACTACTATTTTAACATTCTCTTCGGAAAAAAATCTCTTCATATTTCAATCGAAGAAATAACTTTTCCCCTCTATTCAATTTTGCTTTTCCACAAAAATTGAACTAAACCTATCTATGCTCCTTTATCGCTTAAGCAGGCTCAGGAAGATTTCCATTCCTGTTTTATTTTCTTCATAATTCTCAGCAAATGTTATTAAAACAAAAATTATATCTTTTCATGTCTCCCCATATCTTGTGAAAGAATGAGCCTGAATCATTGGTTGAACCGTTAGCTTTCATGAGCCTTGTTTGCAATCTATACCTTGTACATCGAGGAATGGTGCAACTATTGAGGTTCAAATTTGCACCTGGCTTCATTACGTGGGTGCAGTCATGGAAGCATTGGAGGAAACATTTGGAGGAGTCCATGTATAAATGAGTAATCCCATGATGAGAATGATGGCTCCAGCAAGAAAGCCTGTTGGAAGAGAAGTGGCAACACCAAGGTATGGCAGTGGCAGCGTGAACAGATAGATTGATATTGGGACTGTCACATAGGAATGCATAGTTGGTGTTAGCTTTATAATCAATTACCACAAATTTAAAATAATATTATAAATTTAAAAAAAATGGAAGAAAAGGAAAACACTCATATTTCGGTAAATCTACTCTCAAATTTCAGATACTAATATCATTTCATAAATTTCCACTTTGCACATAATAATTCAAAGGCCCTCCTCTTCTTGAAACCAAATATAATATGTATCATCGCCCGAAATTTGTTGAGAAATGCACTTTAGCACCTAAATCTCTAATGCCAATCTTGAAACCCAAGATTGAAAAAATAATCAATGAGTATCATGATTTCTGTCCCAAAAGAACAATACCCTGTTGTTTTGCAGTGTTAGCAAGTAATCCTAGATGTTACAAATCTAACATCAATCTTGAAACCTCAAAACACATTCAACATGAGCAAATCATTGATGTTTTGTGAATACTTGCCACATCAATATTGATATCCTTTGAGAGAAACAAATCTAATAATACCTGCTACAGTCGTGGCTAGACAAGAGACAACAGCTGAAGAGATCTTGAGGAGATGAAGCAACGAGATATTGAAGCCCATGTTGACAATAATAAACAGCAAGGGCAACAAGGGAGCTCCATCACATCCTGCAAACAAAAATAAATGCAAGGTTAATCTCTGCAGTTTTTTTATCACAAGAATTACCACATAGAAAATTAGGATTTTAAACTTTTTATTTTTAATCACAAGATTGGAAACTGGTGAGAATATGAACTTCTACCTATTATTGAATTTATGGTAGTATTCCAATAGTTATCAATTCAAAACCTGGTTATCAGAATTATGGGAGATAGTGAGCAACTAAAATTTGAGAATGGGCTGTTACAAAATTATGGGTAGTTTTATTTTATTAATTTGCAGTTACAAATTCAAGTATTTAAAGATTGCTAGTATGATTTGAAGGTTAGACATCAGTTTTCATTTCATAAGTCTGGAAAGAATTTCTTTCCTAATTCAAACAAATGGTAACCTGAGATTTATTGTTCTTATAGGAAATGGTGTTTGGTTGAGACTAGAGTTCCACCAAACACTTACATTGAGAGTCACAAACGAATCGGATAACCCAGCCATAACATTGCCAATATATAGGGTAAGAATTATCACTTGTGGGAAATCAGAATGGAGGCTTATTACTGATTGATCCATTACTAGAAAAACCAACATTTGCACAAATTCGAATCACGAGAAAAATTAGCGAAAATCAAAGGCAAATTCTTATCTATTTTGTGCTGTTTCTTAAGCCATATTTACCAGAAATATGACTCTGAAGTTAGCAAAATCTATTTGGGAAATAGAGCACTGCAAATGCTGAATTTTGATTAGAGTTTGAGATGCAGCTCATTACAGGGTCAAATACATTCCAGAGATTGTGTCATTTCTACCGTATTCTACTAGAAGTTAAAAATCATGATTAAAAGACCATTACGTCAGCCAAACTGGAGACCATCACGGAATCTGCCATTGATAGATACTGATACTGACCGACCTTGGAGGATTGCAGATTCGCAGCCTAAACAATCTTTAAAGGGAAGTTGATATTACATTGCCTTCAATTATGATTTTAGTATAATGTGTTCAATTTATATCTTGAGATTTAAGTCTATAGTTACAACTTACAACAGTCTTTTAGAGGCTCAAAGCTTGGACTTATAATAAACATGATTGTAAAATTCAGGTTGTAAGATGTTTGATAGTGGGAAAGAATATATATTAGAGTAATTTAATTCTTTTTGTGGACAGGCGGAGTTGAAGCTTATGGCTCCTTATATTCCATGATAAGGACTTGGTTTGTACGGGGTGGCCAAAGTCCCACATAGATTAGTATGGGATGCTGGATGCAGCATTTAAGTGCTGCTTGGTTCTTCCCCCTTGATAGCTAGCTTTTAAGGGAGGGTCCTCCAAGTGCTTACATACTTACCCATACTATTTATTGGCAAAGATCATAACAGGGGAAAAGATCTCAAATTGTGCAATACTATCAAGTAAAATTGCAATTTTGACAACATTGGGTAGAAACGCCATGAATGAGCACAAAGCTGTTAAGGGAGGGTCCCCCAACTGCTTACATACTTGCCCATACTATTTATTAGCAAAGATCGTAACAGGGGAAAAGATCTCAAATTGTGCGATACTACAAGTAAAATTGCAATTTTGACAACATTGGGTAGAAACACAATGAATGAGCACAAAGCTATGCTGCATTGTCATAGGAAATTTGATTTTGGAAAGAGTGCAAGGGAAGAATGGATTTTCCGCAGTGGGTCATGCTGTTGACCAAGTGGATCCAGTCCAAATTGATGATAGTAGCTGGGTCAAAGATCAAGAAGAAGTGGATGGGAAATTTTACCTTATACCCTAACGCATGTACTTTCACCCCTACTAATTTTTTAAATATTCCAATTTTACCCCTATTCCTATTCAGTTCACCCTCACTTTCAACATTTCCCAATTTAATATGAGTTCACCCCCACATAATATTCTTCAAAGTATGTATTTCTGATTATTATATTTTTTTTCACTATATAACTTGTCCGAAATTTTTTCGGAACACTCATATTCATAGTTCCGAAAATTATTTGAATAATCTGTATCTTTCCGGAATGTACACCGGAAATCCCAACAAATCCTTTGCGGTCCATGTGGGTATCGTGAAACTGAATAATTCTATTCTAAAATTAGCAAACCGGAAACGTGATGTGCTAGTATTCCGGTGTATTTTTTTCAATAATTCCAATTAAAAAAATCCAACTTCTGTAATCGATAAGATCATAGCTTATCTTTATTCTTAACTTATGCATATCTTGTTTAACATTATTCTTAACCGATGGATTCAATAGTGAGAAGGGTGCAGTAGTGATTGAACAATAGACGGTGATCTCAAAATAAGCATATCATGTTTAAAGTTAGTGTTTTATGCTCCTTAGTTAGATTATTGCTTCATTTCACTCACAAGGAAGCAATGACTTTTCATTAAAAGCACTCCTCTCATCAGATTTTGTTGCACAGGAACTAATAGTTGAAGTAGCCATTGCTTCTAAGTGTTTCACTGTGTCCAATCATTTTGTTTATTGAAATCTGCAAAATTTTATTCCAATTGATACCAATTACACAAGAAGTGTCAAGGCACTAAAGCTACAGCCTCAAAAACAAAGAAAATAGGAAAACAAAAAACTCCCACGCAAGGGAGAAAGAGAAGAGAAAAAAAAAAAAAGGGTGTCCAAACAGTGAAAGCCCCACAATCCAATAACACACCTTACTGATAACACACCTGAAGGCTTAAAACAGAGACAGCCGCGAAACCTTAGCATAAAACCAAAGAACAGGTGCGGACAGGACCTCATAAAACCATAATTAACACAGTAGACAGTCAAACAAACAATCGCCACACCCTGTATCCACAACTCTCTACATACAGTGTGTATTCTTAATGTCTAATAGAATTTAAAAAGTTTGAGTCAAATAAAAGTAAAATTAAGAACATAAAAAAAATTCTTGAACCGGAATTCATCACGAAATGATTCCAGAACGAATTAACCGGAACCCTTTGTCCGCGTTTTCCAAAAATCTACCGGAACACTTTGCCTGTGTTTTCCGGATATCAACCGGAACGCTTTGGTGAACACAATTCCGTGAACACGGTACCCAGAAGACAGCATTTCACCAAATCGTAATTTCCAGAATACGATTCCGTGAAAGATTCCTAACCAAGAAAACCTAGCAAACCTCAATCAATGATTCCGGTAAACAATCAAAAGAACAAACACCGAAAAAGTTTAAGAGAAAAAACACAGAAACCATAGAGAGAACACAGAAGAAGTGTTTTTTTTTCTCTTCAGAAAAGGGGTTGAACTGCCAAGCGAAGTTTTTTTTAGAAAAGGTGGGGGTGAAAAGTGAATGGGTGATTGTGTTTTGTTTTATACAAAGGGTAAATTTGGTAGTTTGTGTCAAATGTTGGGGTGAAGGTATAAATGTAGGGGTATAACTTCCAAGTGGATGAGTTTGCAAAACTGCCAAAAAAAATCCAATTTTATATTTAATGGGTCAGACCCAAATCAATGTTAGTGTGTGGGCTCTATATCCATCTTCAACTCAATCATTTTAGCAATGAGATCTACGAAGAAGACGAAACTAAGAATCTCTATAATCCAAATCAATGTTAGTGTATTGGGCTTAAAGAGAAAGTCTACTGGAGCCTGACCCCTGTTTTGAGCAGACAAAACTGAGCACAACCTACATCTCAATGGAAGCCATTGGTTGCAAACACTATGGAAAAGGCAAGACAAATGAGACATGCAAATAGGAATTGGAAGACAAGATTAAAATTGAGGAATCATCAAATTATGGCAACAATTGGAAGGAGCACATTAGAATTTTTTTCCCCTCTGGGGGAGAGATGTTTCTCCTGTTTTTTACTATTTTCTTAATACAACTGTTCTTTCTATTCAATCTAATTTCCGGGTTCCTAATAGTGTTATCGATGGCGGATGGCCAAAAATCTGACATACCAGATAACCTATCCGAGTACGGCACCGTGGCACTGCCATCCTTCACAAATTGGGCATGTCAGTTTTCTAAAGAACAGCCACCGATATCCGCCATGGTGCCACCATGGCCGATATTTGACAACACTGGTTCCTAACAAAACCATATTTAAACAGGTTAGCTTTAAACCGGAAGGGGTCCCACCATTTTGGTGTATTGTACACAGTCTTACCCTGTTTTTTACACAAGAGGTTGTTTCTCGAACTTGAACCCATGACCTTTTAGTCACGTGACAACAACTTTACCGTTGCACCAAAGCTCCCCCTTTTTGCACAAATTTTAAAAAATAATTAAATAATAATTTGGTTTATTTATCCATGTTTGGCTGATCAAATCATACACATATGTGGGTAGATCTAGGTCATATATAATCCTTGATGAACTCGATACGAAGCTAAACAACATATTTGATAACCTAAATATATTTTGATCGTCACCTTCCATAACAAAGGACAATACGTAAAAGAAATACAGCTTACCACTAGACAGCGTCCCAATATTCAGAAAGCAGGCTGCACCATCTTTAAGGTAGTTTGGCAGTTGACGGAAAGGGATGCCCCATAGTTTTGATAAGAAAGGGAGGAGGAGGCATATAAACAGCGCCTACACTAAACATATATTCATTTATGTATCCATTAGTATTTATGTTGTAATTCAAAAGATGCAAATTTCATGACAGATTGCTGGATACCTACTTGAAAAGCAGATCCAAAGGAATTGACAACAAACAAATCCAGAGAACCTCCCTGTTTCATATGATATTGAATATTGATAATTAATATATTAGATTATATGAAAGTAAAAGCTACATTATTTTGCAAGTTTAAATAGAAATACATAAGCAACATCCATTAGAAAAGCATGTTTAACTGACAACATAAACAAGTCTATCAGGCATTACTTGTTTCAAGCTTTTAAAAATATAACCAACCAATTGATGTCAATTTTTTTCAGGTTATACTTAAATTTAGAAACATCATTATCAATAGTAATGTTAGAGGTAGATGTGTTCACTAGCAGTAAGATTACTTACTTCAGTAATACATACAACACCTATGTTATGACAAGTCATAACTTACACATATATATATGGATAAAAAAAAATCATTGACATACCTTTAGTTTTCGGGTTGCATCCGAAAAGATTACCTCCTACATAATATACAAAGGCCGTGAGTTACCAATGAGAAATAGTTCAAAACCTAGGAAAATAAAATATCAATAAAAAGCAACCACCTTGAGCACAGTATCAGCTGCTTGGAATAAAAATGAAACCATCATTAAAAGACTCCAAAATATACCAGCTTCCTGCAATGATTTCCCGGCACCAGATCCACTACATTAAGTAAGCATAGGTATATAATCAGAAATACCCAAACAGAACAAACACAAAGTTACACTTGAGAAAGTACACAGACAGTGGTGTGAATTGCTTGAATGAAATGCACTTAGAAGCTTAGAATTACTCTCTATACTTATAAACAATAAATGAATGTGTGATAATTTACAAAAGAGAAATGCTAGCAACACACTTTCCAACACACTCTTTTTGATTGGTTAGAATTCACATGGGACCCACCAAAATTATATGGGACCCACATGATTTGGTGGGACCCATGTGAATTTTAACCAATCAAAGAGAGTGTGTTGAAAAGTGTGTGTTAGAATGAGT
>Ga0315913_1011267_pt1 | contig 10140 bp, 4 predicted proteins | sample MpolsnodulesMG_FD_207736 | JGI IMG/M metagenome (GOLD analysis project Ga0315913, IMG submission 207736) | Medicago polymorpha root nodule microbial communities from Los Angeles, California, United States - small nodules | ecosystem: Host-associated > Plants > Roots > Nodule | place: USA...
TAAATTTCTGAAATGACTAAGTTGTTTTTGGTTCACATCAATTCTAGAGGTAAAATTTATTTTAATCATTATCATATAAACATGTCAAAATTAATTTTAGGTGTTTGAAATCATTCTGACCTTTTTGATGTGAAATCAAATACACACTAGTTAAACTCACCCTCCACAAATTAGTAGATATATACGCTAAACATACTGAAAATTTATCTTTTTATTTTTTGTGCAATTGTAGTGATTAATCTTACATTAAAAATGTTTATTTAATATATGTAATTTTATTAACTAATGAGACCATTTCTCTTTAAAGACCGATTTCTTTTTCATGAGGTTCCATATACATCACCTTACATATGCAGAAAGAAGAAACACTAGATGGTGAAACTTTGGCCCCATGATTCAAAATTGTGCATATATGAATAGTCCATACATCTTCTTCCATATTAGTTGACATAAAATGAAACTTTATCTAACATATACATAGACTAATCATGCACATCAAACGTGGGTCATAAGAAATTAATTTTAGATAACGATTTCACCATTTATCTTCTTTTTATGTCATTTTTATCCTTTTGGTCTGTTTTATATGAATTTTCAAGCACTAAATCTAAAATTTATATGAAAAATGAGTGAAGGATCATATATTACAACACTAAGAGCTCATATCAATATAAAATTATAGATTTGAGTCTTGAAAATTCATATGCAAATTGATCAAAATGACATTAAAATAAGATAAATGACGACAAGAGTTATTAGCCAAGTTTTTTCATTTCTCTTTTTTTATTATTTTTATTTTCAGTTTAAGAACTAAATTAAAGTTTGTGTCTCTTTTAAATGAAATTGATTGAACCTTAATTATAGGTAGTGTATGGTTTTCATTTTCCTAGAAAGAAGAAAATAATGAACCAATCAACCAAAATTCTAAAACGGGTATAATATAATTGTAGTGGATGACATGTGAGTGATGTGCTCCAATTCCAAAGTGAAAAAAGAGAGAAGAGAAATTGCAGTACACACACACGAGGGGGTGAAACAGAGTTACAGAATTGCTTTGGCTAGCTATACTGTTGTCAGTGTTGTTTGTATCAAATATGGTAAAAGTGAAAAACTGGCAAAAGAAAGCCCCCATTCACTAACATCCGCTACAAGTCACCACTGATGGCATTGGCACCATACACAGGTCCCCCTCAACCTATAAACTTGGTTCTTCTTTCAAATCCCTTTCACTACTTATTACCACTCCTAAAACAGTAAGGTAAGGTGCCACTTACTCACATTATAATTATTCACAAGGTCCACATGTACATATACTCATAATTTTGGTATTTTACTGTTTTTTTATTATATCCATAAATTCAAAGTCATCTAGGGTTGGATTGTTCATGTGGGGTAAGCTAAATATAATTAGAAGAATAGAAAGAGTTAAATGATATGGATTCAAATTATGGAGTTTGGGAAAAAAATTAACAGAAAAACTAATTAGTAATGTTTGTCTACATAAAAAATAAAAAAAAGCCATTTAACCATCCACGTACATCTTTGATCTCTCCATTTTTGCTAATTTATGATTAAAGAAATGTTAACGAGTGCCTCTAGGAAGGGGCACTCTTTAAGCACTTTAAATATTAAGTTTTTTTAATGAAAAATTGTGTATTCAATTAATTGAAAATTGTAATAGTTGACTTTTTAAAGAATAATTACTAGATTTGAGATGTTTAAAGAGTGACCTAGGGGCAATCGTTAACAAGACCCTTATGATTATCATGAAAAAGAAAAAAATACAGGAATAAAAAAAGTTAGGGTCTTACTAACGAGTACCCCTAAGACACTCTTTAAACATTCTAAATTAAGTAATTTTTTTTTAAAATGTAAAACTTTTCAATTTCCAATGCATTGATTACTCTAACTTTCATAAAAATTTACCATTTAAGGTCCTTACCTAGTACCCGAAGACACTAGTTAACATTTCCCAAAAAGTTATTAAGTGTAACTCAACACATTGTTTTGTAAGGGAGAGTTATTAGTAAGTTGTAAACAAATTTTCAAGTCATATTATCTCATATAATGTGAAACTCTTAACACACCTAATGTTGAAGGGTCGGTCTATCCTAATGTTGAAGGGTCGGTCTATCCCATTTAATTCATTTCACCTAATTAGCCCACATGTTAAATAGGTTAGGCCGAATTATCATGCATATGATAAGATTTGGTATTTAAAAATCGATATCAATTATATGATAACATGTGATCAACTAGATCTTGAATAAACTTTGATTTCATCTTAGAATTTAGGTTTCACCTAAATTTACTTTCACAAAATCAGGTTATAGACTAAATGATGTCTCCTACTCATAAACAGTATTTCAGATCTGATCTTATATAATACGATACTCTTCATGGTCTCAAGTTTCAATCAAATTTTGCAAAATTAAGCCAGATTATAACTCTTGAAATAAGCTTTATCAACTTTGTAGTTCTATTAAATTTAAGGAATAAAATATTCCCAGTAATAATTGATGTGAACCTATCATGAATGTTTAAGATCTACGATTGAATTCAAATTTCAAACAAATGGATTAGACTAGAAGATGAATATAAAGATGAATGATTGTTTTCATGAGACATATACAACATCAAAATGTGTATTCCACAAGATGTTAAGCCTCTTGATAAGATCTGGAATTGGTTTAACCAAGAACCTTTGAGGATAATTCTCTACCCCGCACATGTAGGAATACTTGTCAAATTCTACTAAAAAAAATAGTTAAAAATGTGTGTGAACTCTTATTTATAGGTATGCAAGCTAAATTCAAAACACATGTCATAGATTACTAAAACTAACTTATATGCCCATGCTTACACTATAGACTTTTAAAGAGAACTAAAACGTCACGATTACAAAACGAGATAACTAAAGGATATAAATGTTAACTTTCAACAATTTTATTACAATTTCAAGAAGACTCCTAATTAGAAACAAGCACCACTTGTCTTCATTGAGCTATTAAATCTAGCAAAGGTAGCAACATTTTCTTCCATTTTCATTTGAGGTCTCTTAACTTTCCTTCTAGTAATCTCCCCTCTTGTTATCTTTGAGGTTCTTGGAGGTTTTCATCAATAATAGATTTTTGAGATGAAAAAAAAAGGTTGGATATGTCAGATCGACACATTACGTATGACATTTTGTGGGGTAGGTTGAGCTATTGAACCTATAATTACTAGATGGTTTGCCCAAACTAACCCGCTAAAATAATATTTCATCCATTTTTAAATATAAACAAAATTGATTTTTTAGGTTAATTCATTTAATGATGTATGTGGTTCATGTTACGAACCTATGGACCACATACATTATTAAATGAATGAATCTAAAAAGTTAATTTTGCTTATATTTAGAAACGGAGAGAGTATGGTGGAGACATAGCAGGTCGGCTCATAGGGTTAAAATACATAACAAATGTTACATTTATTTTAATCTACAACTCACAATTCAATTTCTAATTTTCTACTCTGTGTAGTAGAAATAAGAATGTCATTTAATTTAATCACTTTGATTTTATGATTTTAGTCTTATTTTTATAATCGTGTGTCAACTATTTTTTTTGAATGGAAAATATATTATATAAACAAAGAAAAAGGAGAAATCTTCTATAAGAGTACAAACAAATATAAAAAATTTCAGTAAAAGAAGTGCTCATATCAAGTGATAACAAAAGCAACGGACCCCTACCACAGAAAAACCAGAGAGAAAGCTAAAACAACAATGTAAAACCATCTAAACCCTTATCAGGAACATCTAACCACAATCGATCAAGAGGAAGACTAGGAACATAGCCTCTCAATCAATCAACCCCTAGACAAATCCGCCACAAAACACTAACAATGCCAACTGAGAATGGGTTCATGATCACACTAATGAACTCGTGAACTTTTTAATTTGGTTATCTTGTTGTCTTATTTCTGAATTTGAAATGATGAAACATGGATATTTAAATCATAATTTTAATATTGCTAACGAACTCTAAATTAGATATTTTGATTTCCTTAAATTTACATATGTTAAATTTTTTCTCTCACCCTTTTACAATATTTTTCTTAAATCATAAATTAATACTTTTTAAAGAAACATGTATAGGTCGACCTGCCTTAAAAAAGGAATGGGTTGAAATTTACAACGTTATATTATCTTATCTAGTTGACTTGTCCAACCCCGTTTCAAACTATTATTTTAAGATATCAAACTAACTCATCAGAATTGTCATTTGGAAAACGGAATATGAGATTTTGAAAAAAAAATACATTATAATATCTCAAGTCAATACCAACCAATCAATCCAAATGGTTTCCGTTTCAAACTAGTTAATAAGTGAATGGAGCGGGGTTGCCCGCTTTGCAATAGTAATAAATTTACAAAAAACATTATACGGAGAATGCTAACCAATGCCCTAAGGGCAATGATTAAGTATTCAAAACAAGTATGTTTTAATGAAAAAGTTGTGTAATCATTACTTAATCAAAAGTAACATCTTATATTTCTAAGACAAAATTTCTATTTGTAGATTCCTTAACTAATGCCTTGAGGGCACTAGTTAACAAGACCCAAATTATATACTCTCTTCGGTCCTATTTAAGAAACATTTGACTTTTTTTATTCATTGTATAAATGATGTATTTGGTCTATATTCTAGACAAGATACATCAATTATTCAATGAATCTAAAAAATCAAATTTTTCTTATAAATAGCACTGGAGGGAGTATATGTTAAGAATATGCTAATAAGTGCCCTTAGGATATTGGTTAAACATTCCAAAGTAATAATTTGTACATTAAAAATTATGTAATTATGACTTTTACATGTATTTGACTTGTATTTTCAAGGCAAAGTTTTTTATTGTCGATTCCTTAAACAACGCCCTTAGGCACTTGTTAGCAAAACCCTATATATTATTGGTTCTAATGTTTTTCATGACATATGATAGTCGATTGACAAAATTACACTTTTCGTCTATTAACTTAATTTCAGGTAACAATTTGATTCTTTATTTATTTTTTCATTTCAATTTTGTCATTTTGATCTATTTGCATATGAACTTTCAAATTCAAATTTAATATTTACATGCAAATATAGATGAAGGCCATAAATTTAAAGATTAAGAGACCATAAAAAAATAAAAACATGAATTTTAAGCTTTAAAATCTATATGCAAATAGTCGAAAATGACAAAATGAAAATGAAAAAAATTAAACGAACTAACTGATATTTTTTTCCGTTTGAAGGAAGGACAAAACTATTATTTAAAATTAAGTTAAAAGATTAAGGGTTAAATATATTTTTTGCTCCTATAAAATTGAGACCTTTTAAGTTTAGTCCTTACTTAATTTTAATAGTTCTTTTAGCCCCTAAAAAAAATGTATGTACTCAGTATTAGTCCCTCCTCAATTCAAATTTGTTTAATTTATGCTTAAACTCTTGAGTTTTTGAACAATTTTTTGCAAACGTGTTAAGAACATTACTAAGAGTTTCTCTGCAGAAAATTATCGCAAAATTTGATTTCTACGTCCAGATTTTGTTAATTTTATATTGAACTTTTGTCGTTTCAAAAAATTGATATTTAATTCGTTTCATGTTAAAAAATTCTAAATTTTAGTAAATGAACCTTGCATATAGTTTTAAACTTCTCTCAAAAAAATTGTTCAAAAATTTAAGAGTTTAAGGATAATTAAACAAACTTTGTTCTAATAGGGACTAAAATTAGAAGTAATTTTTTTTTTTAGAAATTAAAAAACCTATTAAAATTAAGTAAGAACTAAACTTAGAAGTTCTCAATTTTACACGAGGAAAAACATATTTAACCCAAAGATTAAAGATGTAATTTTGCTTAGTCGATAAGTATATATTAGTTGGCACGGATAGACACAATAATGTAGAGGAAAAGAAGTCAGTGCTTTTTCACGAGGCCTGGCAGTGTTGTTGTTTTTTATTTGTAATCTTTCACATATAACATGTCATTGTCCCACAGAAAAACACGAATACAATAGTAGTTTTTTCAGAGTTTGATAAGACATATTGACGTGGGTGAGAGAACTCAACTCATACCTAGCTCCAATTAAGAATCCAAAGGTCGAAACAAATCATGGTGCCCTCTGCATATTGCATTGCACCAAATCATCTCTCCCACCTTATTATTCAACAAAGTTTGGTTTGGTTTCTGAAAAAGAGACATTGTTAAGAAGTGACCTTTGATTGGATAGTGTTTTTGGTGTTGCGACTGAAACTAGGAAACAAAGAAAGTTATATATTTATTAGTCTTCATCAATTTGGTTCTTAATTGACTAACATCTTTATTCCCATCCATCAAACACTTTTTTCCTTTTCAGTGTTTTTTCTTCATGTTATTCCATTTTAATCTTTCATTCATATAGGCTTTTGATTTTTGACCATGACTGTCATAAGATGCGATATTGTGGTGGGATTGTACATATTTTATACTTCATCAGTTCATTTTCTTTCTTTCAAATTTTTATGTCATTCAACTATTTTTGGTTTAAATTCAACAGATATATAGTGCCACTGTCTCTATTTGTTTTTCACTTTTTCCTTTTCTCTCATTCGACATACAAGAGGTTAATTAAGATGACATCGTTTAGGGTCATGCTATGCTAACCGGTGCCCCCGGGGCACTGGTTAAGCATACAAAAAAAGGAATTTATTACCATAAAAGGAAATTTTGTTGACTTATTTATGGATTAATTACACAGTTTTCAATGCAATAATTACTATATAATTTCCCTTTTTAGTATCTTAACCAGTGCCCCGGGGTCACCGGTTAGCATTTCCCTATCGTTTAAATAGCAATTTTCTATGAATTGATAACTCAATATTAATTGTTAAGATCATTAACTTAAGCACTAATCATTAGCTAACTGGCGTGAAAGTCATAAGTCATAACGTTCTTTATGGTATTGTTGACCTGACACCAGTGGAGAAAAATTTGAGCATTAAATCAATGTATGGAAACATAAGTACTGGTAATAAATGCATTGCAAAGAAGTATATTATATTCTTCATAAATAAACTACGAGGACCAACATAACGGTTCTGAATTATTGAAGCGAAAAATAAAGCATGTGTGTGCCTAAAATGATGATTTACTAGTACTTGGACCCATATATTAATCAATTTCACTTACTCAACCACCAACCTTGTAAGTGGAAACTTATAGAATCAACCTCGTTCACAAAGTGTAACAAAGGCATCATATTTCCAATTTAATTACACCATGCGTCGAGAAATATACAAAAGATAAATGTGCTACACATAGTTTTATTATATTTCTTTGGAGCTATAATTCTCATTTTAAGGATGGTAAAAGCAAGCTTGATATGTGAAGTTATACCTAACAATGCTGGTGTTTTTGTATCTAAGGGAAATTTCTCTGACAAAAATTAAACATCACATTGCCACAACTCTCTTCTGTTTCTAGTAAGACTTGTCACAGTAACATTTGTCAGTTGACACTAACATGTGACCAATTGAGAACTAATGCAAAATTCTGATTCCTTCCATGAAACTTCATGAAGCTGATTTCCACAAATCAATCTCTCCAAGTTGTGTGCCCTACATGTAATACATATGCAAGTGTGTCACGTTGTTAAAAAGAAGGGTTATGTTAACTTGTGCCCTAAGGGTACAAGTTAAAGAACTTAAAATGGAAATTAAAAATAAATTTTATATTGAAAGTATAACTTTTTCAACTTTTAAGACATTGAATGTACAATTCCCATAAAAACTTTCTACCTTTGGTTTCTTAACTTATGACTCAAAGGCACAAGTTAAGATTTCCTTAAAAAGAATTATATACAAGTGTGTCCCTACTCATTGAAAATAAAATCTCATCCATAAGGTTGTAGAGATTTTATTTGGCCACAACTATTGTTCGATAGAAGGGTTAATTTCATCCTCGTTCTATCATTCTAGTGTGTTTTCTCATCAATCATCAACATTCAACGGGTACATCGTACATGGATACGGTTAGGAGCAAGCTTATTAAAATCGTGAGTTACAATTTCAGGAGTCGTGAGTATAAATTTCGAGTTGACTAGCTTGGCTATAACTTAAATTTTAGTGAACCTTATAATGGCACCCAGTATTCGGTTGGACTCTGAGTATAGTGAAAGATTTATATGACACAACCACAAATAAAATTAATTTAGGAACACAAACACAAAACTATTCATCATTTAATTATTTAAAATTACATACTTCATCTCCTAATTATAAGACCATTTTTAGAAAAAGTTTTATCTCTAGATATAAGACTATCTACAAATTTTTAGATGTATTTATCACTCTTTTTTCAACTATACCCTTATTAATACGACTAATTATCTTGGAATATAAAAAATCAACATTAAATTTATTTATACAAAAAGGCTAGTTTAATAATAATAACACATTTTTCAAACAAATTTATTAGTTCAACAACTTTTCTTAATAATCATGATTTTTGTAAACTATTCTTATAAAAAGAGACGGAAGAAATACTATATTTAGGTGTTTTTTTCTTTTACCTTTTTTCCATTTATGTGCATACAAATAAAATTATTTGTACGTGTTACCAAGCAAGTGTTCCTTTAGACTTATATTGCACTCGATGAATACGTTTGGTTCCTTTTATAATTTTAGTTTGCTTTCTTGATTTTGTTCATGTTTATTTTTTGCTTTAGTGTTGATTTCAAAACTTATTAATGATTTATGGCTTTAATTGATTGAATACTTCATTTATTTACATGTATATTTTCATTACTATGTCGGCAAATCTTGGATTTTGGACATTGGTGAAACTAAGTATATAATGCCATGTGCAATCTTCCATCACGATATTTTATTATGTATAAATGTCTAATTAATGTGACATTTTATAAAAATATGTTCATTTATATATGTATTTAATATATTGTCATTTATTTTAGAAAATGGTGATGATCTCAACTTGTGTAGCAGAAGCATAAGTTATGGTCGCAAAATTGTCCTGAAATCATCCCATTGTCCATGGATCTTGTTTTCCGCCAAATGCCCTACTAAACATTTCCTCATGTATTTTAAGCACAACTCTGAAACAGTGACACGTCGTGCTCGTGGTGTTCGCTATTTTTGCTCTCGCGATATATATTAGTGCCAAGAAACAATGATCTATTTTCATTCTTTTGATTTTTATATCCTTTTTTGTTGAATGAAACTTAATTGGTGCTTTTGTATATGTTATGTATGTGAAAAATGGATACATATATACAGGTAACGATGCTAAGATACACTCAAGGCTTAAGTTGCCTAACTAAAAACTTTTTTGGACCTACTACAATTGCTTAAACCTCTAATTATTAAATACAACTTTTGTAGGCTTAAATAACTTACCAAAACATATAATAATACTCATGAGTGGCTTACTTAGTTAATAATAAACTCTAATAATTTTTGTATGCAAATTTTCAACCAAATGATTCCAACCTGTGACGACTAAATAAAATCTTAATTGATACAAAAATAGCTTTGTTATTCTTCATCAATAGGCTGCCTTAAAAGTGGAAACCTTCTTAATTCTTTAAAACTATCTGACTTAACATGAAAATTTCGCTATATATCTGTTAATTTCCTTTGTTTATTTCTGCTAACTAGTGGGGTGAATAGAAAGGAATATGACATGAAGTGTAAAAATATCATACAGCACTGGGGATCAAATCAAAAGGAGAAAAGTTAGGGATCTGCATTCAAGAATCAGAGTTGTTATTCTATAAGGATAGATTCAATATCTAAGAGGATTGAGTGTTGTTGTGTACAAGTGTGAGTTATATGTCCCACATCGGATAAAAGAGTAAAGGTTGAACACCTTATAAGTAAGAGACCCATAAACCCATTGCCTTAAGGTTTTGGGTAAGAGTGTGGCGTCTCTCTTCCTTATGCGGTTGTCCAAGTCTCGATGTGGTCAGTCCCCCAGGCTCCCCTCATGACTCAACATTGAGGAATTACATGACAATGAGCTTCAGCCACAACTTGAGGATTTAAATCAAGGGTATGATTCGTCAGATTCCTCTTGTTTTACGAAGGATCTAGCACATGCAGATGCATATTACGTACA
>Ga0315913_1011269_pt1 | contig 10139 bp, 6 predicted proteins | sample MpolsnodulesMG_FD_207736 | JGI IMG/M metagenome (GOLD analysis project Ga0315913, IMG submission 207736) | Medicago polymorpha root nodule microbial communities from Los Angeles, California, United States - small nodules | ecosystem: Host-associated > Plants > Roots > Nodule | place: USA...
AAGCTAGATTGGTAAGGGGAAATTATTTCATTCAAAAAAGGCTTAATTCTATTAACAATCACCTTAGTAATAATTTTATAGATAACATTACACAAAGCAATAGGACGGAATTGAGAAGTAAACTCAGGCTTATCAATTTTAGGAATTAAAACAATTAAAGTATTATTAATGAAAGAGATAAACGAAGGGTTAGACCACACCTGATTCACAAAATGGTAAACAGAATCCGCTACTGTATCCCAATTTTGTTGAAAGAATAAAGCAGGGTAGCCATCTTCTCTTGGAGCCTTATGGGGACCCATCTCAAAAAGGGCCCTTTTACACTCAGAAAAATTTACCTGGCCACTTAACTTATTATGATTGGCTTCTAAAATTTGAGGATAGGTTGCCCATGAAATTACAGGATCACTAATGAAATTCTCTTCCTTATATAAATTGAGAAAGAAATTCCTAACCATATTACTAAGATCCTCTTGGTCCTCAATCCATCCTCCTGTCTCGCTCCTTAAGGTAACAATTTTGTTGCGACGTCTTCTAACAATAGTTTTAGAATGATAGTATTTTGTGTTTCGATCACCATCAGTTATCCATTTACCTCTAGATTTTTGGTACCACAGACACTCTTCTTGATACAAAGTAGTATCGAGTTGATCTTGCAAATCCTTTTCCAAAGATTCCAGAAAATTGATGTAGCCATAATTCGGGCTATTCTGAATTCCATTTAGTCTGGTTAAAAGCTCATTCTTTCTTTTAAAAATATTTCCAAAAACCTCCTTGTTCCACTCTTTCAGTTTGGTTGTGAGATTGTTTAAGAGATAACCCAAATCTCTACCTTTGTCCCAATTGTCATGAAGAAACCCGTGAAAAATTCTCATGAGTAGTCCAAGCAGCTTCGAATCTGAATGGACGGTCTCTACCTACATTTGGGTCTCCCTCTGGCAATATAATGATGGGATGGTGTCAGATTGCACACGAGGAAGAACCTTAGCAAAACCCTCAGGGTACTTTAGTCTCCAGGATACATTACACAATACTCGATCGAGTTTTTTGAAGACTCTATCTCTCCCATTCCAATGAGGCCCTCTCCAAGTAAATTTTGTTCCTGCAGTAGTGACCTCTATTAAGCTGCACTCGTTGATCCAATTTTTGAAGTTTATGCATTTTCTGATATCTGCTTGCACTCCTCCTTTTTTCTCATCTGGACTAGCAATCTCATTAAAGTCCCCCCAACACAAGCCAAGGATCATTAATAGTTGTTGCTAAATGACAAATTTGACACCAAGTATCACTTCTCTCAATCTCTCGGGGACTAGCATAGACCACTGTAAGCAGCCAAGGCTCTAAGTCCCTCTCAGTGACCTGAACATGAAGAAAATGAAAATTAGTTTTGATAAGTTGAACTTTAATATCCATTCTATTCCACATAAGCCAAATACCGCCAGAGAACCCCCTAGCTTCAGCCAAAAGAAAATATTTAAAACCCAATTTTTTGATAGTGTTCCGGGCGAAGTTGCCACTACACCGAGTCTCTTGCAAAGCAACCAAATCCACTTTATTATTCCTGCAAAAATCAGCAAGTGCTCTTCGGAAATTTTTTCCTTGAGCACCCCTACAATTCCAAGTTATAACTTTCATTAAAAAAATAATGATATAACAAAAACAAAAAATTGTTAGATGGAAAGACATTAATTTAAATTAAGATTTTGAAATATCATGCCCTTCTCCTTGGCTAAAGCACGTGTTCACTTTTGGGCTTTCATGAACACATTCATCTCCCGTTAACATGTCATCCACCTCTCCTTCAATTTGAACAATGTTACTAGGCGTCTCAACAGAGTTGCTCGGACCCAACTTGCACTCTTCATTAGCTTGCTTCATGCTTTTATTCAAGGTTATGTGTGCTTGTTGTTTGGTGAGTTGCTCCACGTTGTTGCTTTTCCCATGCACTTTGTTTGGATGGTCTAGGCTCCTCTTGGAATTGTAGCCCCCATCATAGACTCCATTGTTTACTGGATCACTAGTAGACTTGTTTAGACTTGTTTTAGCCATATAGTTTGTATCTTGGTTGAGTCTCTTTTTCTTCAGTCGGACCTCTGCTCTTTGGTTGTGCGTAATTTGAGGGTCAATTTCCTCATCTTGAATCTCCTTTTGCATGTTAATATAACCTGCCTTATTTAGAAATCCAAATTTGGCATGTTGTTGTGGTTGCAGTTGTCCCCCTTTAAATAGGCTATTAACTCCACGATTAGAGGACTTATTGTTTCTCTTCTTTTTTTCAACGGTAATCCAATTACCATGCAGAGAATTAGGAGAGCAAATATCATCAGCAATTAATTTAGAATCCGTCGCATTAAGTGCTCCTTCAGTAACAGAAATAATTTGTAACGGCTCCTGAGCATTCATGACAGATTCATTTGATTTAATACTCGGTTCAACTGGTTTACTTCCCGGTTCAACTGGTTTTGGGCCCGGTTCAGCCTTGCCATTTGCAGCACCATCATTGTTCACCTCCTCTTCTGCGTTTGTCTTCATCTTTGGAGGGGTACAATCCTTCAACAAATGTCCGTAACAACCGCATTGTGTACAAATTATGTGCAGTCCCTCGTATTGCACTTGGTACCATTCTCCGTTTATCCCCACGCGTCCAACAACCGGTTTTGTGATGTCTACTTCAGTGCACATACGAGCAAATCTTCCACGAGCAACCTTCAAAGTGTGTAGATCAACTTTGACAGGATTTCCCACCATTGAGGCCACTGCCCATAGAACACTCTCATCATAAAAAGCAAGATTTAGACTCGGTATTCTTATCCATACCATGGTTTTGTCGATTTTTGCGGTGGATGCATTGAAAGTTGGTGACCATTGACGAACGGCTAGATATTGATCGTATATCATCCATGGACCTTCATTTATAACTTTGTTCTTATCATCTTCACCATCAAACTTGACCATATAGAAAGCATTTTCGATATCCATTAACTCGATCCCTCGTACGAGTTTCCACACATACTCTAGTTTGGTCTTCATGATGTTGTATCCAAGATTTTTTCCAAGAAGTTTGACAACGAGTGCATCCTTCCAAGGTACAATCAAATCTTCCGTGATAGTTTGATGGACATGGAGCATAGGCATCAACCGATTCCCTTGTACCAATTCAACCTTTGCCATATCGTTTGCAATGAGATCGACACTTTCTCTTGCCACAAAAGTCTGATTACCCAGTACTTTATCACGAAAGGACACCTTCATGTTGCTTTCCTTTGTGAAATTGCTGCCATGGTGGCCATCTGGAGGTTCAGGTGGCTGTTGAGGTGCCAGCGGCGGTTGCCGTACAGAAGTGAAAGTGAAATCCATGAGAAAGGAACAGAACGAAACCCTAGCACAGAACTTTTTTCTTGTTAACCTAATTTAGTTTCTATTCAAGAGTTTATGGTCTCTAGGTTACATATTGTTGACATTCCAATATCAGCGAGACAACAACATGATCGGGAAGATGATTAACTTATTGACTCTAGTTTTAAAATCAAAATTAAGTTTGGTTCTGACCTATATTATATTGCATTTTTATTTACTTTTCCTTTTTCATTAACCCCCTACTTGAATTTTACCTCACCATCACTTGTGTTGTATCAGTATCATGACCATCACGTGATTTTTCTTGCTATTTTGACATAAATTGAATCGTTCTCTCTTTTATTACTATTTCATGTTCCTCTTTCTCTATTCTAAAGACAATTTTAAAGAGAAGAATAACGAGGTGGAGATAGAGACAGGTTTAAAAATAACTAATAGTAAGGATGAAAATTTCATAGAGTGAGTGGTATTATGTTTGATTGTGATTTTAAATGTGTTTAATCTTTCATTTTTTGTGATTGTTGCCTCCGGAATTCGTTTAAGCTTGGCGGAAAGGAGGATCACTGGATTGAAAATCTTTCATCGGAGCCAAGAGCATCCATCTATCACAATTTTCTGGTTGGTTTCAGAATACATAAGATAGTGGAAGAGAAAATTAATATTAAAGGATAAGAGGACAACAATTTCGAACCTAAATGAATTAATATCAGAATACATAAGATAGTTGAAGAGAAATTTAATATCAAAGGATGACTGTCCTCATTGCCGTTTACGTACGTTTAATGGGGCAATTAATATTAGCTCAAACAGCTAGGGCAAAACCTATCCTCTTGAGCTTAATTGAATGACCCAACTCAAATGAAAATCAAATATATTCATCAATGATTAATGTTTAATAACAACTGATCATATTTTATTTAAAAAATAAATAATAGTTGATTATGTCAATACATAATTGATTAATTCATTAATTAAAAGACTAATCTAGCATGTATCAAAATACATGTTCCTAATTTGTGAATTTAGTTTTTGAACCATTGAGATTGGGAATATTTTCTTTGGGTAAACAACAATTTTGGCCCCTGAATGTATGAGGCGCTAACATTAAAGTCTCTAACGCTTTGTTTGTGAATTTGAATGTGAAGGGAAAGGAGAGGTTTGGAAAAAAATGAAGTAGCAAGTTAAAAAAATAGATGATATTGAGCGGGGAAGACTTTGGAGGTTTATTTTTCTTCATAATACAAAATCATCTTCATTTGGGCCAACTTAAAAATTGTATTGGAGGATGGTTTTTTTTTGGGGAGGGGTTTGGAGAGTTTACATGAATTCTTCAAATTTAATCTATGTAGTTATAATATTCTTAAAATTAAAAATATATTAATAATAAGCATTAATTTATCATTTTTTTAAAAATTACTCTTTTAAAAAATGTAAAATATTTTACCATTTTCTCCTATATTTCCAAACCTCCAAAGTCATTCCATCCCCTCCTCTCCGAACTCCCTATCAAAGCCTATCAAAATTACAAAAAATGAATTTGTAATTTTATTGGACTTAATAGAGTATCAAATAATACATTTGAGGACCAAACTGACCAAGTGAAAAGACACTTGAAGATGTGTTTGTAATTTTGATACATTAAGAGACTATAATGACAATGCATCATACGTCCAGTTCTTTCTCAGATCAGTTAAATAATAAATGTTTGTATGGATGATTAAGTGTTTCAAGTATTCAATAATGGGCGGCATATATTAGATGGCATCTTTGTCAAGGAGAAATATAGAATTGCACTTGCAATGTTAAAAGAAAATCTAGGTATTCTGGGTTGTTAATGATAAAAGAAAATCTAGGTATTCATCCATGGAATATTTAGATTGCCGTAAGCTTGAACTTTCTGAAAAACTCCAGAGTTTGAGTGGAGATCTAGTTTTCGGTTTATTTATTTATTTATTTATTTTTTAAATTAAAGAGGTCTTAGTTGACTTTAATTCTTTGAATTCTTATGGTAGTAATCTGTTGGAATTTATATTGTATTAAAATGTCTATTATGCCTATCATTTGGAACAGTCAAAATAAGAATGTGAGCATTTGATGAATCTTGTCAAACCTTTCTTGGCAAGATCACATGATGCCGATAATTGTAGAAAGCATATTTGCTAATCCTTGTGTTTTTTTTTTGTAATGGTTCCAATAATTGTAGATAGTATTTTTTCTCCCTATAAGGGGAGCCTTAGCGCAACACTAAAGTTGTTGTCATGTGACTGTAATGTCACTGGTTCAAGTTTTGAAAACAGACTTGTATAAAAAAAAGGGTTAGACGGCATACAACATACAATTTTCTTCAAATAGCACTTTGAATCCAATAAAACTGTTTCTTGATTTTTTTTCCTCATTTAGTGTTGTTTAACTTTGAAATATACAGAGAACGGAGAGGAACTTCAGGTTATTCACTATCGAGTCGGACATAAAATTGAACCTCATTACGATTCCATCCTTATTATATAATGGTTTTGCATTATGCTTGTGACGGAGTTTTATACAAATTCGACAACTCCCGGTTTTTGGTCCCGATGAAGGTCCGACGTTGAGAAGGTGGTGAGACTGTATTTCCTGCTGGTGGAATGTTTTATCCAAATGTGCTAGAAAGCGTCTATCAGTGAAACAAAAAATGGATGATGCTCTGCAGTTTTGGAGCACGAAGCTAGATGGCACAGTAGATACATCTAATTTACATGGTTAGAAAATAGAAATTATTAAAATATGTAACTGTAAATATTGAATAATTAGTATAGCATGTCAAGTTCAGACTTAGGTTGATTGATCCTTATATATGCTCCTGATGTTTAATCTTATGCATGACTCTATTAAGAAAGATCTAGAGATTAATGAGTTGGATCTAATTTTTTTTAATGAGTCTGATGGTCAGCTTCGTTGTTGTAGCTGTATTCTGGTCTCTGTTTGCGTTCGTTGCCTTAATTATTTTGAACGCACGGCTCACCTTTTCTTTGATTTCCCTTTTGCGAGAGCTATTTGGTTGTGGATTGAGGATAAATTTCGGATTCAGCTAGATTTTTCTTCTCCTATTGCTCCGATTAACTGTTGTTCTTTATCCCCGATTGAGAATCTTTTATTGGCAGCCGTTCTTCATGTTTTCACACCGTCTGGATCAACAGAAATGCGCTTAAATTTAATAGTGCTAATGTCCCTGTGCACTCGGCCATTGCAAAGGTTAAATCAGCAATTTCTATCAGCGCTTCTTTATGTAAGGTGTGTGTTTGGCCCGACAGCCCTGGCGCTTCTATTTTGGGAGATTTAATATTTCTCCAGCCTTTAAATCTCCTCCCATCATCAAGTTGATCCACTGGCAACTTCCTACTCATCCTTGGCTAAAGGTTAATACTGATGGATCTTTAGTTGGTAATGTTGAAACTTGTAGTAGTTCAGAAATGCTCTTTCGATTTACATGGGCAGATTTTCTAGCGAGCTTCAAGTTAATTCAGATTTGCATGCGGAGCTTCTTGGTGTTATTATTGCTATTGAGCAGGCCCAAACTCGTGGATGGATGCACCTTTGGATTGAAAGTGACTCGCAGCTTGTCATTCAGGCTTCCAAATCCCATTGCATTGTCCCTTGGGACCTTCTTAACCGCCGGAGTAATTGTTTCGGTTTGAATCTGCAACTTCTGTTTTCTCATGTTTTCAGAGAAGGTAACTCTTGCGCTGACAAGCTAGCAACCTTGGGGCATGACTGTTATGATTTTTCTTGGTGGCATACTATTTTTGTCAGCCTTTTGGGGGACTTTTTTTAGGATCCTTGTGATCTCCTGAATTTTTGCTTTTGCTAGCTTTCTTTTGTTTTTTATGTTTGGGGTTTTGGCCTAGTCCCCCCTTCTTGTATTTTTTTTTCCTCTTTTGTTTTTTAATAATATATATGAGTGCTTGACATAGGATGAAGAGCTCTAAGGAGTGCCAACATAGTTGGGATGTCGTACAGTCTCTTTGATGTCATTACACTCTTGATTCAGCCAAAAAAAAGTTTGTTAGATTAATATATACTCCTTCATATGAGTTTGAACCCATAACCTCAAGCTTTTTTTTCCCTAAGCTCAAACCAGTTGAGTTACCTTACCCCTCCATTTGGATCGATCTATGTAGTCGATCTCACATAATAAGATATATTTTTGTTGTTGTTTGTGTTGTATGTATGTATGTTCTATTCCCACCATTCCCTCCAAAATTTATAAATAAAGTATGGACCTTATGTTGAAAATATCATAGCCATGTGATTCAAACTTATATTACGTTCCACTTTGAAAATTAGAAGCTGTGAATGTTGAAGTTAATTAACTTACTTTGCTTTCAGGCAGTAGCCTAGTAATTAGACGAAATAAAATGGGCTTCAACTTAGTTGCTGCATCTTAAGGAATTCAAAGTTTAAGACATTGCATGTCCATGTACTTCTAGTTAGTAAGGATGAGGCAATTGTTCTCCTTAAAATTGGGGTCAAAATTTTACTAACAATTTATAAAATATTAAGTGAAAAGTTTGTGCCTAAAATATGAGTTCTCAGTTATGTTTAACTAGATATATAGGATTGAGCTGGTATCTATTGTTTTCTGTTTTTGATTTTTCATTTTGAAAAATAATTTTGTAAAATAAATTTCAAAATTTGTTTTTCAAAATATTAATGTTGGGGGCACATTGGTAGCGATTGTTTCCGTGTTGGCCATTAATTAGTCTTTTAACAAAATATTAATGTGTCGTGTGCTTCAGAGTTATCTAAAATTAGTTAACATATATAAGCTTGGGTACAGAAAGAATGAGCTTAAACGTTTCCCACAAGCATTGTTCTGCATTTGTTTTGTAAGCATTTATCTCATCTCATTCATTTACACTAAACATTGTTATGCATTTAAGTTGCAGCTTTTACTATAAAAATAAATTTTGTAATTTTAAGTAGGAAAAGACATGGCTTGGAATTTTGAGTGTGTAAAGGATAGAGAATAGTGAGTAGAATGAGTATTTAAGGATGAGATGGAAGAGTGGGGAAAGTGCAGAGTTTTATGATGCATGTCTATTATACTTGGTTTATTTGTATGCTGAGCATCCTTTCTATAAAAAAAAAAGAAAAAAAAAGAGCATTCATAAAGGTTGGATGCTTCAGCTATATGATATATTTTTATTTGAGGAATTCACCTATATGATTAATGCATATTATACTTGGTTTATTTGTATATTATCACTGTGCCCATGAATGATTAATTAGGTTGCTCGATAAGTTTATATATAATTGTTGTCAAACATTGTGAATCTTTGCTTTAATTTGCACTATTTAACTTTGCTCTTCTTTATATTTCTCTTTTATAGTTTATTATTAGCTTTGAGGCACAACCTCATTCTCTCGTTTGTTTGTTCTCGTGTCACACTCGGGGCCGGCCTAAGGGCAAGCAAGGGTTTTAGGCTTCAAAATTATGGGTGAAAAAAAAAGGCCTAAAAAATTTAATTTGGTTATAGGTATATTATATGATTGATAAATTACAGACATTTGCATAACATAACTGATTACCAAAAAGGCATCAATTACTCTTGATCATGAATTCAAATTTTGATCTCCACAAAATTCATTTTATATATAAATATACTATGTTAGAAAAAATATTTTTTAAGGCCACATTAAATTTTTTGTTTTAGGCCTCTTAATCTCTAGGGCTGGTCCTGGTCACACTACTAGTATGGAACATGTGCGTCGTACAAATAAAGTTATATGTGATTAATTGTTAATATACTTTTTCCATTTTAAAATGAATGTCGTTTTAACAATAAAAAATGTTTTAAAATGAAGGGGAAATTACACTCACCTCCCCTGAGGTTTTCTTAAACAACACTAACACCCCCTCTAGTTTTCAACTAAACACAAACCTCCCTTAAATTTTATTAAAAGTGACATATATCTCCCTTACAATTAACACGGTTATATCATCGTTAGTTATATTTTACTGAACATAGCTTCCACTTTATTCACTTTCACACAACCATTGTCTCTCTCCAATGATTCTCTTTCACCGTTTACGATTTGTGAAGTATTGAACTTACACACATTAAATTATTTGGAAAGAGGAGCAACACTAGAATTTAGCTCAACAACACCTTGTTACCTCCTGATCAGAATCACTACTGCCGTGACATATGAAGCATGTAACTCCAATAACAAGAGAAGCTCCGTTCAAAGTTCAAACAACAAACCTTATATGAATCTTTATTAATTGACCCAAGAATAACAATATATAAACGTAATCAAGGAACCATAGGAACTCCCCATAATTTAGGTTTTTTTGCCATTGGCCAAAGATCAGTAGTCCCTAAAAAGTGGAGCAAAAATTGTGCACCTTATCTACACATGCTCCGCCAACAACCTGAAGCTCCAATATACAACAATTAAGAAAAGACAAAATGAGACTCACTTGATTCACATATTGGATTTGACATATGAGGATAAAGTTTATTGACAATAAAGGTTCAAACTTTCAAGTTGTTAATAAAAAATCTGCCCAAGAATTTGATAAGGGACAAGGGAATGAAATAGAACAGAATTAAATAAATATTTTACAATTGCAAACGGTGGAAAGAATGAAAGAGTTCGTTGGAGAGAGACAGTGGTTGTGTGAAGATGAAAGAAAGTGGAAGGTGTTTAGTAACATATAATTAACTGTGTTCTAACGGTGTTAATAGTAAGGGAGGTAATCGTCACTTTTAATAAAATTTAAGGGAGGTTTGTGTTTA
>Ga0315913_1011270_pt1 | contig 10138 bp, 3 predicted proteins | sample MpolsnodulesMG_FD_207736 | JGI IMG/M metagenome (GOLD analysis project Ga0315913, IMG submission 207736) | Medicago polymorpha root nodule microbial communities from Los Angeles, California, United States - small nodules | ecosystem: Host-associated > Plants > Roots > Nodule | place: USA...
AGGTAATTGTCCGAGCATGATTCGAGAAAACGAAAAAAATTTGAAGCCCCTAAGACCAGCGACTTGGCACGGCCCGTGCCTGCCCTTGCCAAACCAAATCCACCAAAAGTCCAGAAAGTTGGCACGACCCGTGCCTGCAGTGGCACGGCTGTGCGCGACTTCTAGACCCCCGAAGCACCCGAACACAGAACAACAAGCATGTTGTCTTGTCCAGGGCACCTGGCGCCAGGAGTGCAGTGCCCAGCGTTGGCTCTCTATGAGTGGGCGCCTAGCGCCTTACCTCAGGCGCAGCTACGCGAAAATGAGCGTTTTCGCGTGTTTTCTGGCCACGGGTTTCGCCATTTTTCGCCCAAAAACGCCCAATTAAGTTTCCTATTCGTCCAAAATGATTAGAGGCTCAACCCGGGGCTTAAACACGTCGATTACACTCATTTTCCAACACATGAAAATAGTTTTTGAAATAATTAAAAAGGTTTTCTTAAAACACCAAAGTTTTCAACAACAACAATTCATTTCTTCCAAACAACACAAATCAACAACAACAACTCAACTTATCAACACCAATCCCATGAAATGGCTTCAACAACAACATTCAACAACAATCATATCACATAATCATGAATAGGTTCACAATTAAACAACAATAACAACATATATCACCAATTTGAACAAAATTCACAAAGTACCCATTTCTATATCATTTGGGAGTGCAATTTTCACATCAACAATTCAATTGTCATCAATTTCACATACCCAAACATAGCACTAAAACATGAGCACGAATTTCACTAATTATAATCACAATAATCACTTTTCACAAATAAGCACTTTTGAATTGAAGAAGAAAAAGAGATTATACAAAAGATTATGAATGAACACTAGCCCCCTTACCTCAATTGAATCACAAACCTAGCTAGTGCTTCACTTTAGCTCCAATCTCTTGACTCTCTACCTCTCTTGAAATGTTTTGTGAAAATGAACAAATGATTCTAGGTGACCTAATTTCCTCAAAGACTAGAGCTTAAATAGGCTCCTCACTATTGGGCTTAACCCTTAATGTCTTAATGGGCTCAACACACTCAATAACCAATTTAAAATGTTTCTACTCATTTAATAGATAAAAATAACGAATAGTTACCGGCTCTTCACTAATTACTCCACTTTTCAGTAACTTAGTAAAAATAACTATTCCTACTCAAAACACTACTTAAAATAATCTATATTGTGAAATTACTAATTTACCCTTGCTACAAAAAGACCAAAATACCCTTATGTCCAAAATGACTAAAATACCCTTCTAACACGAAAATCCACCAAAATGCACCCATGAACAATTAATCACATACCAGCATAAATAATTACACATAAAAACAATTAAAATAAATCTAACGAAAATCGGGTTGTTACCCTTTATTGTGTGGAAATGATCTCAAACATTTAAGAAGGCCAAATTGGGTTGTTACACTTTATTTGTGTGGAAATGATCTCAAACATTTAACAACTACTCATATACTAATGTATCCATGTTTTTAAATATAAAGTATTGCTCTACATGTATAATAATGTTATAGATACAAGTCGTGTTTTATTTTAGTTTCTACTTTGTGAGCATATTGGTATGGCAATACACATATTGATTACTCTGAACTAAGACTTTGATATATGAATGTATCCATTGTTGTAAGACTATGTCCATTATTATTTTTAACTTTAATTAGTATATCAATATCAATTGATATATGTCTTAAATTGATTTTTAAATTGATGTATGTTTTAGTGAAGTAAGATTTTGTAGGTTGATATATGCTATATGGATCCCATCATTTGTCATGAATTGATGCATGTTTTATTAAATTGATATATGTTCATGATTTTTAACTTGATTTTCAAAACTGTGCACATAGTGGCAATATGATTAACTGCATTTTCTGGGAAAGATGTGGATCTAAGTTTCTAAATTACTACAATCAAAACAAAATGGCTGGAATGGTTCAAAACAGTTGATTAATGATATAGTCTTAGTTAGTTTGGTTTTCAAAATTTGTTGCCATTGTATCCTTGACTAACGTTTATGGCAACTATTAACAATTTCAAATGGCGGGAATGGTTCAAAACAGCTGATTAATGAAAATATATTTTCTTGACAGTTGCTACATATCCAAACTTTTGGATGAGGGATCAGAATGAAGGAATAGGTAAAAAAAACAATCGAAGAACTTGACTGCTCTTGCAATTCTGCATAATTATGCAGAATTTTGTATCGGTACACGAATTTGTGTTTTTGTTTGTACTTATGCTATAGGTTATTAATAATTGCATGGAATGCAAAATTATTATGATGAGTGTGCCTTCACATGGTTTGTTGAAAACGGAGTCATAGTACTTTTGATCAAATAGAGGTAAATGCTGACCTGAGATTCATATGAAATAGATATAGTATAATGCTACTGTACTGTGAATGATTCTTTTGGTTGTTCCCGTATTTGTACAGGCGAATTCAATTTGTATGTGATGTTATTAACCTTATATGCTTCGTACAGAAGAAACCAAGTCCCTGAGTTGAACCATTGATGAGCAATACATGCTACTCAATCCGTTTGTTGGTTTGAATGGCATAATATTTATTGGTATGTTCAAGTTGACATGGCAAATTTCAAATTGAAACATTATAATGTTTAGTTATATATGTTAATATAAACACACATGTGTCTCAAACTGTTGATATTTTTTAATGTTTGCAGGTGAATTGGGAACTAAGTGAGCAGATTTTGATGTCATTATCACTACAAGACACATCAGTCAATATATGTATTGGAAGTCTATTCCATGACATTGGAAGTGCGTTATGATCGATATGCTTGAATATTGACTGTGTATGTTCAATATTACCAAGTGCTTGAGACTTATTGACAGTGAACTCCATTTATCAGAAAATCACATTAAACCAATTGTATTATTTGACAAGTAATTTGTGGGTATTTTATATCTCTTTGAGTTGTGTTTTTACGCACGGGTAGACGAACTAGTTGTTGAGAATGTATATGTTTCTTATCAATTTTTATCAATGTATTGTATTAATTTTAAAAGAAATATCTATCTAATTAAAAAACAATTTTAAATTGTTTTTTAAAATTATTTTAATTATTAAATTTTAATATTTTGATTTTTTAAACAAATAAAAAACGTTTTTTTCTTAAAAAATCGTCTGCATTTTTCCAGGGGTTAACCCCTGGCAATGTTCCTGGCATGGTTTTAAAATGATTCAAGTGATGCTGACACATCCTGCAAAAGCTTGCATGCATGCTGACACAATTTGCCAAGGGTTGAGCCAGGGTCTGTGCCAAGAGCGAATTTGCCAGGAGCTAAAGCCATGGCATAGTCATTTGCAATGACCAGAATTGCTGGGGATTGTGCCCCTGGCAAACGTTCATTTGCCATGGCTTTCTGCATTTTGCCAGGGCTTTCGCCCCTAGCAAAATGCAATATTTCTTGTAGTGTACTATCATATCAATCCCTACATGAAAAGAATTAATGTCAACATTGAAAGACTATTTTAACTTCATGGACTATTTTGACTGACGAAGTGCACAATCAGAGACTATTTTAATATTTCAATACATTGAAGGAATATTGTGATTAATTGATACACATTCAAAGACTAAAATGACTATTACCCCATGAACATGTAATCTATATGTTCCAATCACTATAAAAATTTCGCTGCTTTGAAAATTTTAGCCACACTTTCTCGTCTGATGTTGTTCTTCTGACCACTTAAGATCAGAAGCTATATGGTTGGAATGGATGATTGGTGAGTTAAAATTACTCCATGATGTGTGAAGATATATTATGAGATGTGTGAGGATATATTATGATAGTCAAAGTGTCACTAACTTGGAAAATCCACAAATGTATCATGAAAGCACAAACCGTATTGACATTCATTTCTACTTTGTTATAGACATGATTGATCAAAAGATATTGTGGTTTAAAAAGTTGATTCGGAAGACAATTTGGCGAATGTGTTCACCAAGTCATTACCAAGATTAAGATTCAAGCATTGTTTGGACTTGATTAATTTAGTTAAAGATTCATTGGTTGATGGAAAAAGAAGTAAGTTGGTTAATGGTTAAATTGACATCACCATGGATTTAAGGGAAAGGTTGATAGTTCCTGTATGTGCCTTAAAATTTAACAATGCAAGTGTATCAAAGTTTGGGCTTAGGCTTTGTTCTCCAGCGGAGTGATGGACGGCCCGACGTGGTGGCAACTAGGACGGTGGTTGGCCTTAATGATGCTTGCATGGCAGAAGCTTTGGGAGTTCTTCACACGTTGGATTGGATTGAAGAAGCTGGGTGGTTTAATGTACAAATTGAATCTGATGCGAACCTGGTTGTGGATGGTATCAATGTTATTGGGGTAAAGTGGGTAGAAAATGTATAAAGAAGATGAAACGCTTGCAGAATGTCTTTATTAGCTGGATTAGGAGAAATGTGAATTGGGCAACACATGCCACTGCTAAATGGGCTGAGTTTGAGCCCAATAAGACTTGGCATTGTAATTTTTCCACCCCTATTTTTTCTCATATCCAAAAAGATATGAGCTCTATTTCTAATCAATAATAATTTGTCCTTTTTTCAACAAAAAAAAAGTTTGGAGTTGGTTCCACACTGTTAAAATAGTGAGGCTATTAGTCTAGAACGTGAGTCGACTATTTAGAGCTCTTTCAAGCCGTGTGATCCTGGAAAAATTATGGGGCAATTATTGCAATGGTGTGGAATCGTGAGGAGATTATTCCAGATTGTGGGGTGATTTGTTTGGGTCTTCAACCACAATTTAAGCCTTCTTTTATCTTTTTGTGTAATCATGAGAGAGCAAAAGAGAGAATTTTTGAAATCATAGGCTAAGGGTTGAGTGCTTTTGGGTGTGTTCCTTGAGTTGGGAAACATTTTTCATATACTATAGGTAGTTGAAATGAAATTTCATTAGAGGGAGGATTACGACTTTCTCTTAAAAAATCTCATCATAGGTTGAGTGACTTGAAAAATGGGTAAAAATTATGATTTTTTCTTTGTGAAATTACAACAAAACGGACATAATTTGAGACGGACAGAAGTGCTTATTATTCATCAAAAGGGATTAACTAAAACAAAAGTTAAATTACAACAAACCTCCTAATTAAAGAACAAAATTGAGCAACTTCTTCAATATGCATGATGAAGTTCCTTTACACAAGGGACAAACCACTTCAACTGTGCATATCATTTTTGTTCTATGTATATTGTATTGCAACTTACACTATGATATCAACATTCTTCTATAGACAAAAAAATTAAAATACTAAACAAGGTATTTGAAACACAAACTAAACAAGGTGTCAATAATTTGAATTTCTATAAAGATTGAATATCTTGACCAACATAGCTAGAACCTCTTTCATGTTAGGCCTATGTTGTGGTAAATCATTTGTGCACTTAACTCCAACTTGAAGCAACTCAAACATCTCATTTACACCACCAACTACCCCAAAATTACTCAATCCATTTTTACCACTACCAATGACACGCCTAACACATTCAACCAAACATTCATCACCTCCATCCACAGCTCTTCTCCCAGTTGCCAACTCCATAATCAACACACCAAAACTATAAACATCACCTTTTGTTGTAGCATGCCATGTTTGTCCATATTCAGGTGCAACATAACCAACAGTTCCGGCTACAATTGTACTCACATGACTGTCTCCAACATCGACAATTCTAGCAAGTCCAAAATCAGTTACCTTTGCTTTACCTTCTTTGTCAAGCAACACATTACTAGCCTTCACATCTCTATGAACAATTGGTGGGTAGCATTCATGGTGTAGATAAACCAATGCTTTAGCCACGTCGATTGCAACTTCTAAGCGCCTTTTATATGTCAAATTTTTCGTATCGGTTACTAGTTCTTCTAAACTTCCACCTCCTATGTACTCATAAACTAGTAACTTTTGTGAACCATATAGACACCAACCATAGAGTGTGACAAGATTTGGATGAGGCCAACCAAATTCTTGACCACTAAGGACTTTCATTTCAGCTTTGAATTCTTTTTCGCCTTCAATTCCTTCCCTTTGTAGCTTCTTGACTGCCACTTCTCTTCCATCTGGAAAAACTCCTTTGTAGACTGTTCCGAAACCGCCTTTTCCTATGATGCTTTCCTCTTTGAAGTTGTTTGTTGCTTCCAAGATGTCGGCATGTGTGAAAACTATATTGTTCAAGTGGATTATCTTGATGGAATCAGATGACCATTGTGAAGATCCATAGCTAACTAAATCATCATGATTTCGGTTTTTATTCTTCAGAAACTTTCCTTGTTCCAAAGATGGACTTTTCACCAAGAAATAAACAATTAGAAAAAGAAGTCCAGAAACCAAACTAGCTAGAGTTAGAGCAACACAGAGATACCATTTTGTGTTTTTTTTCATTTTCATGTGAAGGGTTTTGTTTTTTCCATCTAAAGTGTTATCAAAGAATTTTGGAAAATCTAAGAGGGTATCACCTAAATATGAATCTTTGTCGAAAGTAAGTAAATGTCCAGACAATGGTACAGTACCAGATAACAAAGGATTATATGAGATGTTGAACCTGCTAAGCTCATCCAAATTAACCAAACTTGTTGGAAATGTACCTGAGAAATTGTTCCAAGACAAATCAAGATTCTGCATACACTTCATGTTACCAATTTCCCTAGGAATTTCACCTGAAAACTTGTTCCTAGTCAAATTCAACACTATAAGTGGTAAGCCACCAATCTCAGGAGGGAATTCGCCGCTGAATTTGTTGTCGCCTAAATGTAACATACTGAAATTTAACATGGTTCCAATTTCTGAAGGAATTTCACCACTAATTTGGTTACCACTTAGTTGAACATAACCAAATTTATGAGATGATCTAGTAGAAGGTTCAGATGCACACATAGGAAAAATTCCATATCCTTTGAGCAATCTATCCCAAAGGGATCTACAATTTTTTCTGGTTAGGATACTATATACAAAACTGAATGGAGGGTAATCAGCCGGTATCCATCTTCTCATCGATAAGCATTCACTATTTCCAGCCACAACTCCAGCCATGTTCTTATGATTTGATTCAAATGTTTCCATAGCATTTCTTCCAATTTTGGTTAACTCAGAAGGAAATTTTCCAGTGAGTTTGTTATTTGCAAGGTTCAACCATAACAAACTCGAACAGTTTCCTAACTCGGGCGGAATTTCACCTGTTAATGAATTGTTTGCAAGCATTAACCACAAGAGAGACTTCAAATTTCCAAGGCTTGGTGGAATTTTTCCGGTGAAACTATTGGAAGAAAGTTCAAGTGCTTGTAATTTACTCAACTTTCCTAATTCAGATGGAATAGTTCCGTTAAATTCGTTGTTGCTTAATGTTAAGAAAATGAGACCAGACATTTGAGAAATTTCGGCCGGTAATGGACCTGAAAAGTTGTTGTTACTTAATTCTAGTCTTGTAAGATTGGTCAATGTGAAAATTCCAGATGTATTCAATCCTTTAACATAAAAATTTGTGTGCAACAAAAGAAACTTCAATTGCTTGAATTTCCCAAAAATCTCTTGTATCTCACCACCAAATTTGTTTCTGCTTATATCCAAAATAAACAAATTGGTCAAATTCAGAAGGGTATCTGGAATATCTCTTGAGAAGGTGTTATTCTGCAAGAACAATGATTTGAGACGAGTAATTGAACCAATTTCATGAGGTATTTCACCACTAAAATTGTTACTAGAAAGATTGAGAATCTCTAAATTCTTGCAGTTTGCAACTTCCTTAGGAGGTTTACCAAAAAATTTATTGACAGAAAGATCCAATTTTTCAAGACTACAATTCATTGGAAAAGCTTGTGAAGGAACAATCCCACTTAAAAAATTCTCAGAAATTGAAAACTGTTTCAACCTTGAAATTCCATTCCATAAAGCACCACTTAGATTATTTGTACTCAAATCCAAATACTTCAACTTTGAACACTCATTAAAACACTTATCAATCCTACCAAAGAAGCGATTATCCGAAACATTCAAAGTAACCAAACCATCACAATTATCAGGAAAATTCACCTCAAGTTTACCCTTGATTCTATTCGTAGACAAATCCAATGTTTGCAACTTTCTCAAACCTGTCAAATTCATCTCTCCCTCAAGAATATTATGAGATAAATTAAGATAGACAAGATTCTTACACTTCCTTACATCCTCAGGAATCTCTCCAGAGAGAGTGTTCCTTGAGACATCAAGGTGTGTGAGTTCACTTAACTTCGAGAAATTCTTAAACATCTTACCAGCAATCTCACTGGCTGAGATATCTACACTCACAACCCTCCATTTATTTTTACCTTTGATTTGTCTGCAAGATATTCCTGACCATTCACAAGGATTTGAATTGCTCTTGTTCCATCTTGTATACTCTCCTCTATTAGAAACTGTTTGATTTTCCAAATAGGATTTCAAATTCAACAGTACTTGTTTGTCTGTTTCCAATGAATCTCCAGCAACTAATTTACCTGTCAAATTATAGATCAGTACAAAATAAATCCGAAAATTGCCTCGTGAAACGCGTAAAACAAAGAACATCAACATTGGGAAACTAAAACCATATATCTTACTATATATATAAACACCCTTAAAAAAACTTCTATATTTAGAAACACAAAAACAGACCAAAAAGTTGTTGAGAGAATCTAAGAACACCTCATGTGTTACAAAAATTATTATATATGTTAGTATATATAAATTAAGAAAAAAAAAACAAAAAAACATCAAAAAGCTGTTGAGAGAATCTAAGAACACCTAACCAAATTAACCTTGGTCGCTGAATTAATCTAACAGTTGGGATTATGGCTGTTAGATTAATCCAACGGTTGAGGTCTCAATGGATAGGTTTTAGAGTATGTGAAGATAACTAGCTAATACATTATACAAAATATGAGGTTTTCTTATCATTAACAAACTAACTATTATATGAGATTTTTGTTATTAAACACAAAAAGAAGGCAATATAAAAAAAATAAAAAATAAAAACAAAGTTGAAGTTTTGAGTTGGTACCTGAGAAAAGGATCAAAAAACAGACCAACATGAAGCTCCATGAATCAGATTCTTGTTCTGACATTAATGATCTTTTACTTGTTATTGTTCTTTCAAAAAAAATAACCTATGTACTTGATGGTTCACAAAGAAAGAAGATAAAAGTGTCAAGTGGAAGTGAATTTTCTTTATGAGAAAGTTAAAGGCATTGAGATGATGTGTGTTGAATGAAAGTAGACAGTAAAATTGAACGCTGGATAGATTGATTTTGTGTCTTTCTTGTTGTTCAATTTTTCTTTGTTGTGATATCATAGGAACTTATTTTAATGAATGAAATAATAATAATAAAAATAAGAACACGAACGATTGTTGTTGTTCTTATTTGTTAGTCCAACCGTGTGATTCTATAAATAAATGAACAAGTATAATCATTGTAACAAAAAAATTATCTTTATTATTGGTTTGAAAGAGACTTTTTTTATTGGTTTGGAATAGCTTAGTACCAAAACTCACACAAAATTGTTTTGAGACAAAAGAAAAATGTTAGCAACACACCTTTTAACACACACTTTTCAATACACTTTCTTTAATTGGTTAAAATTCATATGGGACCCACATGATTTGGTAGGACCCATGTGAATTTTAACAAATCAAAGAGAATGTGTTAGAAAGTGTGTGTTAAAAGGTGTGTTGTTAGTATTTCTCGAGACAAAATTATGTTCGGGGTTTTTAAGTTTTATTTTTCTCAAGTTTGGTCTTGCACGGTTAATCTTTAAGTTATGTTTAGGTTATATTGTTGCCCTTTACGTTACATTTCTAGTATCTATGTCCGTCCCTTAATCTATATTTTTTTTTTGTATCATTGGTAATATTTAAGGGTTCATTTACTTCTAGTTCAAGAATTTCCTGTTTATATTTTCTCGGATAAAATAAACATAGTATAAAATTCTAAATAAATTCAAAACATCATTTTAAGTATTTTGAAATACACTCTAAAAAATATTTAAACTTTTTCCTTAAAAAAAAATTGAATTTTTCTCACATTTAAATCAAATTATTAC
>Ga0315913_1011281_pt1 | contig 10131 bp, 6 predicted proteins | sample MpolsnodulesMG_FD_207736 | JGI IMG/M metagenome (GOLD analysis project Ga0315913, IMG submission 207736) | Medicago polymorpha root nodule microbial communities from Los Angeles, California, United States - small nodules | ecosystem: Host-associated > Plants > Roots > Nodule | place: USA...
TTGAACAAATGTTTAGCATATCCAATTGATAATTTTTAATACCTTGTTATTATCAAAACTCAATAGGTGATTTTGTGAAACACCCTTTGTTCCAACAAAAACATTTCAAACCACGAATTCAATCTTCAAATTCATGAAATCATCATCAATTTTCCAAAATTCACAAAAACCCACAATTTACTCCAAAACTCATTTTTAACACAATCACTTGCATAGATTTCAACATACAAACATACTCAATTATTTATTTTCTATATTTTACATCTAAAATGTTTTTTCCCTAAAAAAAAAAATACTCAATCATATAGCAAGCATTAAAAACATGATTTGAACAATAATCATCAACAATATCATGATTCTCACTCATTTAAGCTAAAACTTCAAAAACAGTTTATTCTATAACTTCATGCATGAACTTAAGCACATAAACAACTTAATTTCACAAAGTTCAACATACCCATAATTAGCATAATTAAATAGCACGAAAATCACTTAATCATAACATCAATTTCATGAAAATCACTTAATCAAACATGACCTATAACTACTCTATCACTCATAATCACTTAATGGTGCGTATAAAATTTTCTTCTTACCTTAATCTTCAAAACTAACTTAAATATTCACTCTAATCTCCCTCTTGAGCTATCCCCCAAGCTAGATCTCCCTTTCTCTTGAATTCTCATCTTCTACCTCTTTCTCTCACTTACTCTCTCTATGCCTCTTTTCTCAAAATGAACAAATGAGCTCTTAACCCTAATTTTCACAAAGACTATTCTCTTGTATACTCTTGGGCTTAGTCACACTCACTAATGGGCTTAGTAATTTTCTATCACTCACAAAATGTTACTACACATTTACTTCATTAAAACCCTCAATATTACTTATCCACCACTATTTTATTAATTACCCCAAGTTACTACCAATTCTCATAAAATAACTCTACATACTCAAAAGTACCAAAATACCCTTAATATCTTTAAAATCGAAATAATCAACAAATATAACAAACCAAACAATTAAATAATAAATAAAACAAATAAATAAATAAAATCTTAAAATTGCAACATTTTAAAACTTAGGGGGGGAAGAAGTGTACTTTAGCCTTCTTGTAATTGTTTTTTAGTATCATTAACAAGGGGGAAAGCATTCAAAAGATCTTATTATTAACATGTGTTTTATTTATTAATAAAAAGAAAATAGACAAAATTGTAGGTGTGGCTTTATCCAAACATAGTCTATAAGTACATCCGCTCATGATGGGCTCTCGACTTGTAATGGCTTGAATTGCCACAGCCGACACTAAGCGGATCTCAATCACACTAGCATTAATTTTGATACTTTGAGCATATAAGTGAGATAAAAAAAAACTTAATTCGGCTCTTTATTGACATAAATATCCTAAATTTCAAGTCTTTCCTCCTGCATCCATACCCTTCAACTAGTCTCTTCTTCTTTGTACATCACATTTAGCTTGTATCGCTAAGCGAAGTAAATTGTTAATCTATGATGAATAAAAAGAAAATGTGTGTCCTTCGTACAAAGGAATTGTATCCTTAGTGTGAATTTATTGCAAAGACCTCAACATTGTTTTTGGTGGAGGTTTTGAAGAGGTCATGGAAAGTGTTAAATCCCTTTTGATTCAATTATTGGGTGATTGCCGGCAAATCCAGTTGTTGCGTAATAAAGAAGGCTTTATCTACACGAATTTTATCTTTCAAACTTGTTGGTGACTTTTCACGAATTCCTCTCCCATAAACTTGATGTTGTCATAAGATGGTGGTTTGGATGGTTCATTATTCACGGGTCGGTGTCCTGATGTAGGATCAAGATTTGTGGAAAGTTGTTCATTCAGATAAGTGATTGTTGAAGAAATGAAATGTGTTGAGATTAAAGGATGTTTATGTGTGGGAAGGGGTATAGGTGAGATTCTTTTGTGATGGTTAAACTTCAGAGGTTATGGATGGAAGAAGTCCTAGAACAATTTAAAAAAAGTTTAAGTAATATGAATAGTGAAAATATATTCCTTGTAATTATAATTCAACAACTTGCTCATCGTGCATAACATTATGTGCATCACGCGGAAACTATAACATACACATTTAATTCAAATTTTGAATATGTGCACCTCGTAAGGTACTTCACCCGTCACATTAATGGAAATGGCAACACCCTTATTGAATTTCTTTTTCAAGTGTCGTGTAGTCAAAATTATGCATCACACATCGAACAACAGATTTCCTCCATTGGTAAACTCTAGAACCTGAAAAAGAGTTCCAACTTTATGGGTTTCCACCCATGTAATGCTTATTTAATGTCATGAGCTCGAAAAACTTGCATTTGATCAAAGAATATAATGATAGTGAGCAACCTTTCTTGCACTTTTATCTTCCTTTTTACCTTATTCCTACTTATAGTCAAGCATTTTAATTTTGAACATTGTGTGTTCTTTCTGAAATTTCTTCTAACATTGTGTTTGTTCTTACTTCTAGTGATCTTACCAAATTCAACATTGATTGTTGCTCTGGCGGTAATCAAGAAATTCCTTCTGAATATAAGAGGTGCCTCAACGTCTTCTTTCATGTCAAGAATTACAAAGTCACTTGGGAACCATACATCTCCCACGAACATCTTTTAATATTCCATAAGGATATGTAACTGACATGTCTGCCAATGTTAAAGTCGTCTTTGTTATCTTGGTTCCCTGAGATCTAACTTTATCATTGAGAATGGCATACGGTCAATGTTTGATCCCAAATCGCATAAGCACTTATTCACCTTAAATTTCCCAATATTTTAGGGATAGTATACCTGCCAGGATCTGTAAGCTTTGTTGGAAGTTTCTTTCAATGGATTGCACTGCATTCTTAAGTTAATGCCACATTTTCATCCTTCAATATTTACCCTTTCTTCTTCTTCATTTATTTCTAGACATGTCGACTTTCGACTTTATGAACATTTCAATGAATTTTCTAAATTTTCTAGCTCTATTTCTTTTTCTTTTTATCAAATGTGGGTATGGTAACTTCACATAAGATGGTATCACTTGATATTTATCACAATCCTCAAGAATTTGGATTTTCGTCTTCCTTAACATTTACTCAACATAAATTAGTTTCTTATTTTCGTTTACCTCATCAATTTTTTCTTCTTTATTATTAACCACATCCTCGGTCTCATTAATGGCTCCATGCTTAGTATCTTTATGAGTCACTCCAAGAATTTGTTGTCAAACTCATCCCAAGTTTGAATAGTTCCACCTGGGAGAGCCATCAACAAATCCTTATCTCATCTGGTGATAGTGAAAGATAATAGTTGACTTATCTTTTTCTGATCTTCAATTACTCCATTAAGACAACCAAATTGGCACGTCTCATAGAACTTGTTTAGATGTTAATTGTAAATCACCTCCATTATACTACTTCTCTCTGGACCTATCCGTACAATATTCTTTATTTCAAAGGCGACTAGATTCTCCTGTTGGAACCCATGAGATATGTTCCCTTGATTATTCTCATTATTTTAATCACCTAAGGCACACCTTAGATTTTCTCTCATCTTTGTTGGTTTGATGCCCAATGTGGAAGGGAAATGGGTTGCTTTTCTTTCTTTTTGATCAATTAGCTTTCTTAATGCTCGTGTACCTTGCACAAAACAAGCAAACATTACCTTAATAGTACTACATAATTCTTAAAATAACTTAAAATAAATAAAAAAATCATAATTACAATTGTTATTGCCTTGTTGTAATCAATCAACAGTCCCTGAGAATGAAGTCAAAATGTTGATGGATTAAGTAATAATGTTTTCAAGGAAGAGGATCTTCATCCTCCTCTTATTTACATTAGGGTATGGTTTTCTATTGTTTTGTAATGATGTCGGTTACAATGTGCAATTAAACATCTTGTATTATGTATTAGGGTTCCTAAATAAACCTCTTATTATTTGTTGGATTCAATTAATAATTTGTATACATTTGTTCTCCAATGCTTTTTCAAACCAACAACGAAACTGGTCTCTAGGTGGATTAAGGAAACGCCCACAATTGTAACTAGTTGAATTCTGGCGATATAAAAATAAAACTTCCACTGTTTTATCATGGGGTCATTATCCTACTCTCTTAAATCAAAAGATAGGTCATAAACTAATGATTAACTACGTTAATGTCAACAAATACGGAAGAGGGATTCAAGGATTCACTAATCGTTGTTACACATATGAATCAAACCAACCTAATCTCGCATTGGGCGGAATAATTAAAACTCTACAACCACTTTCATCTTTTCTATTTATATTTACTTCTAATAAATTCCGCTAATTGCTAAGTTAAACGACAATTCTTGTGGAGACGATAACTTGCTACTTTATTTTTTTATGTTACGATTTGGTGCACTTCCCAATTTGCATCATTAAGTGACCAAACCAAACGCATAAAATTGAGTTTCTAAAATTGTGCAGGTTTTAGCTCTATGACTGATAGTCAATTTTTATTCCTAGGACGACAGTTAACTTTCATTTCAAGGAATTTTAGTTAACTCTTGTTCCAAGGTTTTATTGTGTGGTTTAGGTTGCATCGACCTTTCTAAAAGGTCCCCTCTCGATTCAAGTTCCTACGTCTCCGTCCCCATTTAGGAGGAGCGTTCACCATCACTCTCTCTATGAGCGTTACCAGTCATGGACTCCCTTCCTACCATGCGCCTCTATGGGTTGGTTGTCATATCTACGTAACCAGCCAACATGAATTAAAATCAGTGAACAACTCCTTCAGACATTTCATCAAACACTTGGAGTGAAAAATATATATTTTTGTATGATTGAATTATTTCAATTTTTAAACCACACCATTGCACTAACATTTAGTCTAAGCAACGTTCATAGTGCAAACATGCACGCATTTGATAATTAACTACCAAAAAAAGTCAACAATTTCATAAACCCTAACCACTAACATATTTCCACTTTAAACTAAAAATTATAATATGAATTTTAATGGATTATGAACACTTACTTTTTATTTGATTGATTAGTTGTTTTACGTTAAAGAAATTTGACGGAGGTTGATTTGTTGGAGTTTGGAGGGAGAAAGGTTTGTTTATTTTGAAAGTGAGAAAAACACAAGGGGGGTTGAATTGTGTTAGCTTTTTCATCGTTTTCTCCTACTGAAGTGACTATTCAGAAGCAGACAGAACTCAACTTCTGAAGTGATGTTCAGAAACTAAATGCAGCAGATAAAAACAGAGAGAGAGATAGAAGAAAGACACAAAGCAATTATACAGGTTCCTTCTACAAACCGCCGGAAGTAGTCTTGTCCCCCTTGCACTTCCAAGGAGAGTTCACTAAAATGTAATATCTGATTACAATTGTTCATTGATAAACCTAGCAAGAGACATCAAACTACTCAAGCACAACTGCAAGAGATTTCCTATGCTCAAAAACTTAATCAAGAGACTTCCTATGCTCAAGCACAACTGCAAGAGACTTCTATTCAAACATAATTACAATGAAATTTTTTTGAGGTTGAACACTTGATATACAATCAGTGGTGTTCACAATACAAATCAGATACAGACTCTTTAAGACTATAGAATTTCTAAGATATGGAAGTTGTTAAGAAATTCTAAGTGAACTTTGATATGAAACAATTTCAGCAGTGTTTTGGCACTTGTAAATTGTATGTGTCTTGAGTGTCCAAACAGCAGGTCTTCACTCCTTTATATAGAGGTGTGAAAGAGACGTTGTTGATTGCCAACACATCAAAAAGAGTGGTTTGAAGCTTGATCAAATCACCAATGATCTGTTGCCTGATTTAGTTATTGTCATATGAAGGAGCAATTTCAAATCCATTCGAAGTATGGAGGAACACCGTTGCAGGCACAACTGTTGTTCTTGTACTAGCAGACATAAAAACAGAGTAGTGGAGATAGTGGTTGTACACTTCGTACAAATGTCCTTTTTCAATGCTCTCCAAAGAATAAGCATCCAGTGCCTTCAAATCCATTTGAAATAGGTGTTGCTTCATGTTTCTAGTCTTCTTTGATGATAGGTGTGATTAAATGTTTACTTGAACAACATTTGAAAAGCTTCAATCTTTCAGCTTCTGATGATCTTCAGAACCTCTGATGACGACAGCTTCTAGTGAACTGTTTCTGAAGAGGTGCTTCTGATGATGTCAGCTTCTTCATAACCGCTTGTCTTGATAACCTCTTTCTTGCAGCACAAGCTTCCTTCTTGTTGATTCCATTGCTCTTATTTGTTCTTCAGAACCTATGCTTAAAATAAAAGACACTAAATTTTTTGTCTATGGTCCAGCACGCTTGAATAAATATTAGCATATCCAATTGACAATTTTTTAATACCCTGTTATCATCAAAACTCAAAGGGTAATGTTAAATGTAAGAACCCGATTTTCACTAGATTTATTCTATTATTTATTTATATGTGTTTATATGTACTTATATGTTATTAATTGCCTCTGTGTGTATTTTGGGTTAAGATTAGTGGATTTCGGTGTAGAAGGGTATTATAGTCATTTTATACTCATGGGTATTTCGGTCATTTTGTGGGCAAGGGTAAATTAGTAATTTCATGGTGAGGGTTATTTTTAGTGTTTCAAGTGAGAACCATTATTTTTACTATGTTACTATTCGGTAGTGGTAATTAGTTTTGAACCGGTAATTATTCGATAACTTTTAACCGTTAGTGGATAAAAACTTTGGGAGTTAGTTTATAAGTGTTGTGAGCCCATTAAGACATTAAGAGAGTTAAGCCCAATTGTGTAGAGACTATATAAGCATTAGTCATTAAAGAAAATAGGGTTACACAATCATTTCATAAATTTTGAGAAGAGGTAGAGAGAGAAAGGGCAAGAGAAAGGGGCAAAAGGAAGAGAAGGGGGTTGTAGATAAAAGCTTGAAGAACCAAGAGGAGCTAGGGATTCTAGGAGCTTAATTGAAGCTTTTTCTAGGATTATTGCTTATTGAGGTAAGGGGGTTAGATTTCAATCATAATCTCTTAGTTTAATTTCTTCTTTAGTTTTATGCATAAGTGCTTATTTGAATAAGTGATTATTGTGAACTTAATTGTTGAAATTCGTGCTCTAGTTTTAGTTTGAGGATATGAAATCGTTCATAATTGAATTGTTGATGATGAAATTGCATGTTCATAATATGTGAAAATGGGAATGTTGTGAATTCTGCTCCAATTGTTGAATTGTGCTATGTTGTTGTTGATTTGTGGTGGAATTCATGTTTAATTGATGTTGTTGTTGTTATGAGATATTGTTGTTAATGATTCATAACTTGGGTGTTCATAATTATGGGTTTGTGATGTAAATTAAGTTGTTGTTGATGGTTTTTGTGAAAATGGGTTGATTTGGTGAATCATGTTGAAATGACATTTGTTTTCATGTTTAATGTGTTTTTGAAAGCCCAATTGAGTTCACGAACCTGTAAACAATCTTTGGAAACATATTTGGATGTGGGGAAATCAAAATTGGGGATTTTGGGTGAAAAAGGGTAAGAACCCGAGCGTTTTGTGCAGTACTGATGACTGTACGCTTAAGCGTGCTCCAAGCGTACAACCACTGTTAGCTACTGGAGCCTGCACGCTTAAGCGTACAGGTGGACGCTTAAGAGTACAAGCCCTGTTTCAGCACCTTGTGATTTTTGTTCCAGACTTTCGGGGACCAATCTGAGCTTTGTAAAATTATTGTTTATGCTCTTAAACCTACTGGAACATCTCATACATGGGATTGGACTTGATTTTGTGATTTTGAACTTAACTTTTGAAAATTGTCCAAGAACGTCGATTTTTCTGAAACTTGTTTTTCTTAAGGAAATGGAGTAGGGTTAAGGTTGTATACTGATTATATGATTTCTAAAAATGGTTGTGATTGGTTTTATTGAGTTTTAACTTGTTTTGCTTTGAAAATGGAATTCTTTTGGAAAAGTGATAAAGAGAGACGAACTTGTGATTTTGATGATTTTGTCGAAGTTGGCCGATGAAAAACACATGTATACTCTACTGCACACATATGTGATCTAAGTGTATACATAGTTGATGCATTGGACCTTGTTTAGATGGTTTTGATTTATTTGTTTCAATTATTTTAAAGTTGTAAAATGAGGGACGAACTTTGTCGAAAATGGTCTTTAAGGCCGATTACTTTGCAAATCTTTTGTGAATAGCTTTGTATGATTACATAAAGATGTATGAATGATTGCTAGGTGTTGAAAATGATATTTATCTTAATATGATGTATTTTCTTCTTTACTTGGATCGTGAGAAGTTGTATGTTAGTGTTGAACTATGTGAAGAAGTTGATGTTAGTGAATGCATATATGTTGATTGATTGAGATGTTGTTGGTGAATACATATATGTTAATTGAATTGTGAATGTTGTTGGTGATTTCATATATGTCAAGTGATGGTGAATTGTTGGTGAATACATATATGTTAAATGATTGGTGGTGATGTGGTGAATTGTTTGTGTGAACATATGCATTGTGTCAAGTCATATGTTCATGGATACATGACTGATGGTGACAGATGTTTATATCCAAAATGTAAGACGGATGTGAAATCTTACATACGATGTTTTTGTTGCATCAAAGGTGACGACCTTGAGGTGATTTGATACCGCATGCATCTAGAAAAGTCTAGAACATTGCATGCATTTGAATAGTTGATGAGTCGTGTCATAATTGAATATGTGACTTGGTGAATTGGTGCATTGGGGAAATTTGGTGAATGTTGTGATTATGTGGATTGGTGTATATGTACATTGGTGGATTTTGTTGATGATTGTGAATATTTGGACTAGGCTCTAATTGCGTGTCTTACTCGCTTGAGCTTATACACTTGGTGAATATATTTGATGATAATCATTTTGGTAATAGTAATGAGGTGAGATTTTTATATGTGTGTATATATATTCTGCACTTTTTATGTTGATTATGATTGATGTGAAGCTAACCCCATGTGGTTTTAACCACCTACCTGTTTGTATAAATGGGTAGACGGAGTGCAGGAGTAGTTTTGCTTGGTGAGTACTTGAATAGCGGGAGCTATCTCCATTATCGGTCTTTGAAGTCTTAGATTAGGTGTCAATCTTTATTATATTCTGGATTTATTTATGTTATGGAGCTTTTGCCCATTTGTCGGGATTTGGAGATTTTATATGATGATGTATATTGATCTTATGACATGTATATTTTAGAGATGTATGTCATATATCCGCTGCGACTGTTGATGAATTTTATATATGCATGTTGTTTGAATATTGATGCGAAGACGTAGCGTCTATTTCTTGAATATTTTTATTATTCGCGTGTATTATCGCTTTAATAGAAATAGGGCGTGATAGTAATAAGTGTGAATTACATGTATATGATTTGGTGATTTCTTTGGTGTCGATGACTTCTTTGCCTTAGCTTTTGAAATGAATAAGTGTGGTTGTTAAGTTGATTAGGCAAGGGTTCAGGTGACATATATGGTTGGTGTGAATTATATGATTTGTATGTATTTGGAAAGTATGTACTATATGTAAAATTCCTAAATGATGAGATTGATGTAGTTTGATCATTAGGCTAAATAAGGATTGAGGTGAGAAATTCTTATATTGATTGGTGTTGTTAGGTGATAAGGTTTTGATGATAATGTTGATTAAGAATGAATATGTTGATATGATAGGGGAAAGATAGTATCTAGGTGGAATTAATATTCTAGGAATGTTGAGCATGTATATGTGATATGCATGAAATCCTTGAATGTTTATGTTTGATTATACTTGATTATGAATTGTGGACTAACCTCAAGTGGTCGTTCGGTTGACCACCACGTCATTTGTTTAAATGACGTAGGTGATTTGCATGATTAGTTGCTTGATTGCTGTGAGTTGCTGGTGGTTAGCTTTTGAGCTACCTCGTCTACTGATTTTGACGTCTTAGTCTTTAGGGCTCTTATTAGGTGTCGGTCTTTAGTGTTTACCTTTATTATGACTATTGAGGATTTTTTAGACTATGTATTGATGATGATATGTGTAGTATGTTGACATGGCTACTTGGAGAATTATTTTATTATTTGTGAACTGTTAAGATGATTATTCTACTGTGATGTTTTGAAAAATTAATT
>Ga0315913_1011290_pt1 | contig 10127 bp, 7 predicted proteins | sample MpolsnodulesMG_FD_207736 | JGI IMG/M metagenome (GOLD analysis project Ga0315913, IMG submission 207736) | Medicago polymorpha root nodule microbial communities from Los Angeles, California, United States - small nodules | ecosystem: Host-associated > Plants > Roots > Nodule | place: USA...
CAATTCTGTCATCTCCAGCTAGAATCGAAGTTTTTTCAAATTCTATTCATATGCTTTGGCTTTTGAAGAGGTGAAGATTGAAGATGGTGAATTTGATTGAATTTGAAATGGAATTAGGGTTTAGAAAAAAGGTTCAGATTTTTGTGTGAAAAAGAATTAATTAATTTGTAATGGTTCGGTTCGTAACAATTAATTACGGTTAACAACGGGTGAAACCATTGCAGGATATGATTGAATGTGAGCAGTTCGGAATTAATTGATTTGTAATGGTTCGGTTCGGTTCGTAACAATTAATTACGGTTAACAACGGGTGAAACCATTGCAGGATATGATTGAATGTGAGCAGTTTTACATGTTCCCTCTTTTAATTTAAATAAATCTGAACCACTTATTTAATCTATTGGTGTTTTTCTCGTGGTTCACCGGTGAGGGACCTAATTGGACCCTCACCCTAGAATCCACCATGAAATGTTTTTTAAAAAGTTAACATATTAACATGATAAACAATCATATAATATTTCAATCACACTTAATTTATTATAGAAAAACATATTGTATCGGATATGTATCGTGGGATACTAACTACCATGGTAAGGTGAACATTGGTTGAACCACAAATCCATTTGTAAGTGACTAAACACAGCCTTCACATCCTGCAGTTAAGTGACTAACTACCATGTTTTTTTTCCTGCTATGTGCCTCTTTCTTGAGGATCGCTGTAGGTGTAGTTTGACGAATGTGGGATCAGATATGAGGGTTTTCCATGACTTGCACACGCACCTAAGTCGCATCAAAGATTTTACGGGACGGTATGAAAGGACTTATGGGATGAGTTCTTCAAGCCGGTATACGTGCGACATTAGAGTGTCGATGTAGATGGGCGACTTGGGTTTGAGGAGGATTCATCCAAACTTTCCTGGACTTGGCCATTCAAGAAAAAAAAAAAAGAATAAGGACAAAAAACAAATTTTAAAATTATATATATATAATCCAAATAAAATCTAATATATAATATAGCTTAGGAAAAAAAGTTTAACTTCTTTTTAAAGAAGTCAAATTAACTACTGAAATTGGCACTGAGAAAAATCGAAGTTGAAAAGCCAACACCATCAAACCAACCTAAATTATATATATTGTAATGTAAAAATGTTTTACGCACCTGAATTCATTGATATTTGATAAATATGGCAAGTCATATGTTTGTTTTTAGAAGGTGAAAGCGTAATCTAAACCATACATCCCATTTATGGTACGCTAGAAATCTCCATTTATTTGAAGACAAGGATACTAATGAGGAAATCCATATAGCTATGGTACAAAGCAGTATGATTCAGTTCAAACATGCTAAGAATATTCAAGTACATCAATCAGATTCCAGATTAGACATGCAAACATGCAACAATATATTAAAAGCTAATTGTGATGCAAATCTCAGTCTAGAAAGCACCTGGGGCATCGTGATGAAGAGAGAGAGGTTTTAGCAGCTTCAAGCTTATGTGATGTATAGAACCATCAAATTAGCTTAAGAGTGATGTTTCAGGAAGATAGAACTGGAATCAGATTGAAGGGAACAATTGAGTTCCCTAGAAGAAACTATGTGGGTAACCTTGTAAAGGAACTAAGCATTATGTTAGGTGTTTACACGTTTTTACTTTTAGACAGAGCAATAGGATTTAGTTCCTCTATATGTTGTTTCGTTTTAAAGTTTAAATACTTTACAACTGCTTTTGATGTCAAAACAATTCTAATTTCTCTAATTTTTTTTGGGTCAAGAGAGCAATTCTAATTTTAAGTCTATAAAGTTATCTTCGGCATAACGATCAATATGATAAAATTGATATGATAAAATTTTGAAAACAGTATTATTTTCAAATTTTCAACATCTATAGTATTCTTATTAAATATTGTTTTATTTTATCTGTTGATGGGTGAGATTAAGAGATTAACTGAGGACATATTAAAAAAATGTTGATATTAAGTACTCCCTATTAGTGAAATTAACGGTTGACATATTAGGAAAAAAATAATTTGAACACAGTGAATATGCAAGCAAGTGAACAAATAATATTAATTTCCTTAACTTTTGGACAACTCTTAATTGAGGGTGTATTTTTTTTAGGGATTAATTGAGGGTGTATTATCACTGGAACATGAGGCGGCATGATCGTTTGAGGTACTTTTCAACTCTCTAGAGGGTACAAATGCAAATGGTGTAGAATGAGCAATAATCTCCAAATCTGCAAAATCTTTAACAAGCTTTGACATTTTTTTTATCTTATAGACATTCTTTTCATCAAATTTAACATGCATAGATTCTTCGACTATTTGGGTACGTAATTATACATTTTGTATACCTTAGAGTGTTCAGGGTATTCTATCATAATACACTTTTGAGTCTTGACATCAAATTCTTTTAGATGAATTTTGATGTTTAGAATGTAACATGTGCATCCGAACTAGTAAAAATAACGATATATTAGACTTTCTTCCTTTGAACAATTCATAAGGTGTTTTATTCAAGATATATCTAATATAAATGCTCTTTTGAACATAACATGTTGTATTTAGTCTTTCTGCACAAAAGTGATGTGCAATCTTAGTTTCATTGATCATGGTGTGTTCGATCTCTTCATGAGATCTATTTTTTCCTTTCTACTACACCATTTTATTGTGAAGTTATAGGATAAGAAAAATCATGGGAAATTCCATGTATTTCATACCCAAAAAAAATCAAAAGGTTCATTTTCAAATTCACCACCATGATCATTTCTGATTTTTAAATGTTTAAATCATTTTTAATTTGCACTTATTTTTTTGCAGAAAACACTAAATAAAGAACATGTTTTATCTTTTGTTCTAAGGAATTTCAACCAAGTTCATCTGCTAAAGTTATCAATAATAACTAATCCATACTTTTTTCTATTGACAGAGGCAATGCTAACTGGCCTAAACAGATCAATATGAAGAAGTTGCAGTGGTCTAAGTGTGGAAAAAATGTTCTTAGCTTTAAAAGAGGTTTTCACAATTTTTTCCTTTGACATGTCTCACAAAGAGCATATAAACTATAGTTCATATCAGGTAGGCCATGACAAGTTTTAATTTGCTGAGTTTAGAGGTTAACATCCAACTAACATGTCCTAATCGTATGTGTCACACCCACCTCTCTTCATTCACACACAAACAAGAGACATTTAACCTTCTGTTCAACCAAGTCAGAAAAATTAATTTTGTAAACTTTGTTTTTCCTCCTACCAATGAAAAATATGGATACATCAAATTGATTGATAACTTTGCAAGGTGTCTTATTAAACACAACATCATAACCAATATCACACAATTGACTTATTCTCAGCAGGTTATGTTTGAGTTAATCTACTATCAAAACATTATTAATAGAAGGAAAAGAAGAGTTACCAATATTTCTCAAACCAATTATCTTTTCTCTTTGGTTACCTCGAAAACCCATAATGTCTTCCTGCTTTAGTGTTAAGCTTTGAAATATATGTCTTTCTTTCATCATGTATCCTGAACAGCCACTGTTCAAGTACCATGATTGATGTGTGTACTCTGTTGCTAAGAAAATATCAAACATAAATAATTTGCTTCTTAGGTACCCATACCTTTTATGGGTTAGTTTAAAAGGTTGTTTACTTTTTAGTGTTTTTAACCCGAAGACTTTCAACATTAAGCAAAATCTTTCATCATGCCCCTTTTCATGAAGTATGAACAAATTACATGTTTTGGATCAAACTTATTATGATCATTATATTTTTATTCGTCCTATGTATATCAAATATCGTTCAGACTCACGGGTAAGATTAGAAAATACCTCATCATTATTTTCAAAGTCTAATTCTGGGTCAGAGGATATAGTTGCCATGAGTGTAAAATTTTCTTCCTCTTCATTATCAGATTCAACATCTCGATCATCTTATGTTGCTAAGAGTCTCTTATTCACTCTTCTTATGAAGTTCTCGTTCTTAGCTCTTTCCTTCTGATACTCTGGGCAGTTAGCCTTTGGTGTTTAGGGTTTCTACAGTTGAAGCAGACCTTTGATCCCCCTTCTTATCTATGACATTTGATCCTCTAGTTAAGTTCGATTTCCTTCTGGGAATATTGCTCTTCTGTTTGCATGGGTGTTGAATCCTCTTCATAAAAGCCAATTTATAACCAATGTGTGGCTTCATCTGGAAGCTTCATCATCATACTTCTTAGCTTTAAGAAGAAGCTTCAGAATCTTCATAATACTCCTGGGTTTCATCTTCATACTTCTCAACTTTAAGAGCTTTCATCATCTTGCATTTAGATTTGAGAGCAATGGACTTTACCTTCTTAGAAGGTTCATATCCTGGTTGCTCCATCTCGTGACTCTTCAGGGAACTAATCAGTTTTTCAATCCCTAGAACATTCTGATACTTAGCTTCCTGAATGGTTGTGACCTTGAATCTCCATTTTGTTGACAGAGTACGTAAAATCTTCTTTCATGATATGTTGCGGTATAGATTTTTCCCAGCACCTATAGATCATACACTAAAGTTTGAGACCTGGAAAAGATGGTTTTAATATCCTCATCGTCCTCATCTTGAATAACTCGTACTGTTGGATCAATATATTAGCTTAAGCTTCCTTAACTTGTTGGTTTCTTCCATACATGTTGTAGAAAGAGTAATAAATACTCTTGACAGTATATTTATCAACAATCTTGGTAAATTCTGAAAATTGGAGTGTATTTACCATGATATTTCAGCCTTGTGGTTCCTTTTATACATCTTATTCTCAGCAACTTTCAGAGTCATTTTCTTGAGAGTAACTCCATCTGTGTTGGCTGGTACGCTACAACCATCTTCTATCATACCTCATAGATCTTCATCTTGGGTTATGACAAAACTATAAAATTTGGTTTTCCACTAGGAAAATTGCTCAGTATCACCATTGATAACATGAGATCTAGATAGAAAGGAGAGAGACTCGATTTTAGTTTAAGGAGTGGTAGACATGTTTTTCTCGGGATCTTTTCTCAGACAATGTTAAGTGATAACTACATAGGCCTTGCTATGATGTCAACAAAAGGTGAGAAAAACATAAAAAAGGTGAACTGGAATCATGTTGGTTTCTATTTCGATTAGTTAAATCTTTTGATCGCATAGAATGAAGGTAAAGTACATGTAAGTAAAGAGTTAGGAGAAAAAGAAAGGACACAAAGAATTATACTGATTACTCCACAATCTGGAGCTAGTTCAGTCCCCTCATAGTTCCAAGAAATTTCACTATAATCCAACATATTACAACAATAAGCACCAAGACAACCTAGTCCTAGATTTTTTTCCCTCAACCTAGAAGACTTCCCAACGTTACACTTTAGGCTTACAAGATTTACAAATAAACTTGAGTGCTTACACAAACTCAACGAGTAGTAAATTATATGAGCGATGTACATTTAAAGTATATCTCTTTTGATTTGTATTACTTTGTATTGAAAATTTTAGTTAAAGTATGTATATACAACTTATAAGGTCGTAACTCGTAACCTTCTTTAACAAATGCTTTCCTTTATATTGGAGGATTTGAATTAGTTATGTTGCTGAAGATCCTTATCGCTCAATGCTTGATCGTTGTATGTAATTTTTCCTTGATTACAGGTGATTGATCTTCGCATTTAACTTGATCATTGATGCGCTTAAATGCTCTTTCCTTTTGTATGCAAGTCAATGTTTGCTTTCCTTATTCGTAGAAAGATTTGTCGCATTAGGTTGAAGTAAAAAGCATTGTTTGTCTTTGTCTAGAGGATGACCTTGGTATAGAGGGTCGCTTGATCCATAGATGATTGACCACATAATTTTGACTATTTCCTTGATCACAAAGCATGTGTTCAATCTGTCTACAGATGGTGACATCGAGTCTATATAGTGTTGACTTTATGTTGACCATAGAGCTTCGTCTTGATCTTATGTGTTTGCTTTTAAGAGTAGATGATTGGCTTTCAGTATAGATTATTGACCACAGAGGATCAAGTACAATTATCTTCATGCAGACTTGAACAAACATGTGAGTATCCAATTATTCTCAAATGCTTTGTTATCATCAAAACTCAGAGATATTGATCTTTAAACCATTTTGTTTTAACATTTCCGAGGTGAGACACATGCAATCTAAATTTAAATTTGTCTCTCTTGAATGAAACCCCTTTATGGATTAAAAAAAAAATTAGGAGCAACAACATCATCAAGTCTGTCAGCAATGATCTTAGATAAAATTTTGAATTTAAAAGTGGCTAAATCTATAGGTCTGTATTGTTCGACAAGAACAACTTCAGCAATTTTAGAAATAAAAAAAAAATGTCAGCATTCCAATTAGGCACAATCCAACTATAGAAGTAAATAATTAACTAACAAAATTAAAAATATCTTTAACATCAATCTCCTAATAGGACTGGAAGAAGAAAGCTCAGAATCCATCAAGACTAAGAGAATCATCTTTATTCTTAGAGAAAACGAAATTTTTGTCCTCCTTTAGGTTAGGAATGTTGGTAAGCATGGCTTCGTAGAATTTGAGACCAAGGCATTCTTTAACACAAACTATTATATGTTGGTTCTGAATAACATGCTACTATTATGAAAAATATATTAAAAACAATTTAGTTTGTAATACGATTGTTCAAAAAAATTTAGTTTGTAATACAAGTAATACTAAGCTTAGTCCATGGAGTCCTAAACCAACCTAAAAAAATTGTTGCCGACACACCAAGATATACAATTAATTTTTTTTTTGGGTAGATGAATTAAATGGAAAATAGTCAATATTAAAACTCACATACATAAGTGGAGGGGTTGGGGTTCGAACCCAGTCACAGCGTCCGACCTCAAAATTTTGATTTTTTTTCTTTCAGTTGAGGTATTTGTGGACAATTAATTTCTTTATGTATTAATATTAATATAGTAGAAAATTATAGTTTTTTTTTTTTTTTTTTGACAAGAGAAAATTATAGTTTTGTTGTGATGTTTTACTTTTCCATATTTTTTTTAAGGAACTTTTCCATATATATCCTCTTTTTTTTTTGTTACACTATTCCATATCCTCTAAAACCCAACAATGCACTGAAGATTATTAAATATAATTAAAATGTCAGCAAAATAAATTGAGTGTTTGAAAATGATAATAGTAACAATAATAGTTTTTGACATAACTATTAAAGCTATTCTTATAAGTAGTGGAGTTGCAAATAAGGTGTGATATGCCTGAATTGGATGTCGCAGTGATATCTCCAAAATTAAGAAAGAATAAGATAATATAAATAATATTCTTTATTGCGTTAATTACCATCATCTTAAAGTAAAAAAATAAATAAATTCATAAATACAAGGTTCAAGAAATTAGGAAAAGAAAACAATACTAGTATCAGATGCTAATACAATAACTAAATTACAGTTCATAAATATTCTATCATAAAATATATTACACATTTATTTCACTAGCACACTAACTCATTATCATATATATGTAGTGTGTATTTACACTAACTCATTATCATATGTAGTGTGTATTTATACTCTCATGGGTCTAGTACTCATGAAACCTTAAAACCCATTTGCACTTCTGATTAATGCATTTATAAGTATGAAACTTGTGCCAAGATATTGGACAATCACCATCAATTTTACATTCATCTATAGTGAAAAAAGATAATAAAACAATGTTATTATAAAATGATTATAAGAGATTGTATGCGAACTGTGAAAGAAAGAAGGAAATTTGAAAAGAATAAAAAAATACATACCGTCGTTGGCTTTCGTTGCAACAAGAAATAAGAAAAGAACTAAAGTAGCATAAATAAACTTGAGAATTTTTGTCATATTTTGTCCTCTTTTCATGTAAAATATAGAATATGATCTTATCTATTTATAGTGTATAGAGTTTATGCTTTCCTAAAAATAATTAAATAGTTTTTTATCACATGAAGTTGCAAAGAAAAAACCGTTTATGAAATTACAATCAGTATTAAATATCTATTAAATTTATCAATATTTGTCGCTTTAACTCACCTAGTAAGGAAATCCGATAATATCAAAGGGAATTTTTTTAACCTTTCGTGACAATAAAGGTAATTTTTCTTTTTTAGCATTTAATTACCCCTAATTTTTCATTATTTTTTAACCTTTCATGTTAGTAAAGGAAGAGATTCCTTTTTGGACCACCTTAAAGTTGTTTGTTAGAATAATGAACCAATTGGGTGAGAAAATATTTATGCATAAGTAAAACGTATTTTAAAATTAACTTTTTGTTGATAAAATTGTTGAATTAAAATGGATGCGTATTTAATTTTTTATTTAATAAATTCCTCAAAAAAATTATTTAATAAAGGATGCGTATTTAATTTTGAAATTGCACGATTTGTTCTTCAACATTCACATGAATTATATAACACATATTTATTTACAAAACAATTTTCTATTGAATGCAGACTATTTTTTCCGAAATGATTCATATTATTATGGAACCATGTTTCAAGTGAAATTAACAAAAAAAAATATACACATTTTTATTTTATTAAAAAAATGGATGTGTATTTGATAACACATTTTTTATTCAAACATAATTAGAGATTAGGAGACGCAACCTAAAAATAGATAACTTTATTATATTGACAAGGTTCATTTTTTTTCCCTTTGTTTCACGTCAATTTCAATTTTTGATAAGGTTCAATTTCATTTACGTCAATTTTGATTTCATGTGTTTCGATTTCGATTGTTTTCAATTGTAGATTTCATGTCCTTTTTTTGGTAAAAAAAAAAGAGATTTCATGTCCTTTTCTTCACGTCATTTTTTTCATTCAAGCTATTTTTATAAGTTTTATAATTTTTTTTTTGGAGATAAATCTGTTTCAATTATTTATTTTCCAGGAGATGATAATTATAGTGATAATAAAGGGAAAACTAGGTTCTTCAAAAAAATAAAGGGAAAACTGTTTTTCAACTACGGTGTTGTAATATTTTAAGGATGAAAGGTAAATTAGTTAAAAAAATTGTCATCCCTTGTTTGTAATAAATATATATTTAAACAAAATCTCTTATCTTCCGTGGTTTGAACCAAAATATATTTAATTAAAGAGTCTTGTTAATCAGTGCATCCGGTACACTCTTTAAACATTTTAAATTATGTAATTATTTTTTAAAAATGTTAAACTTTTCAATTTGCAATCCACAGATAATACAAACTTTCATAAAAATTAACTATTTAAGGTCTTTAACTAGTGTCTTCGTTAAAACTGCCCCTAATTAAAATATCTTCTCTCTCTTTTCGTCCCATCCATTAAAATCTCTCATTCTATTCGTTAAAATAAATGAACCCTAAGTGTGTAGGACAGGTTCTGGAAGCAGAAGTAAGCATGGCAACAAAACCCTCCCCGCACAGACCTGGTCGTCCCAGTCCTGAATTTAACGGGAAAAACCGATATAATAAGGTGTGAATGCGGGCAAAACCCGATTGTTTAGTAGAGGGGTGGGGCTGGGGCCGGAGGATGCTTGTACTCTCCCAACACCCACCCCCGCCCCCATTATTGGAATTTACCTTATTATATTTAATAATCGTATATCCATTAACTTACAAATAGGTACCAAGCTCTTTAAATATATTGTTACTCTTTAGAAATATGTTTGTTAGTGATAGAAAGAATATATCACTCTTCTTCTTCCTCTTGTTTGGCAGAAATTCCATGAACTTGGCATAAAGAATCAGATACTCTCATGCACCCACCTTAGAGAAGGACATGCATCCATTTGCACACGAGTTATTTCTTTAACCCCCGTTGGTTGAAACTTCAGAAAAAGACCAATACTCTTTACCTGTGGATTTTCGTCCACCACAATATCATGACAATTAGTCTCCATCTGAACCAACTTCTTCTGAGACTCATGCTTTCTCAACAAGACTACCACACTGAACGTCAAACTTCTCAAATGAAACGTAATTTGACACCAAGAAATCATCTAAAATATTTTGAAGTTGAGTATTGTAATCGATATTGATCACCTCTTTCTTCCCTTCACAATTACTACCTGGTTGATTCGCCTCATAACGACCACAGGTCTCATTTAATCTCGAGATTTTATTGTTCAAATATTTTATCTTCA
>Ga0315913_1011291_pt1 | contig 10127 bp, 4 predicted proteins | sample MpolsnodulesMG_FD_207736 | JGI IMG/M metagenome (GOLD analysis project Ga0315913, IMG submission 207736) | Medicago polymorpha root nodule microbial communities from Los Angeles, California, United States - small nodules | ecosystem: Host-associated > Plants > Roots > Nodule | place: USA...
CGTCTCATATACGATTGTCTTTACGAGGGGGAGACATAAATGTGTTCTGCACTCTTTTTCCCTTAACCATGGTTTTATCCCTTTGGGTTTTCCTGGTAAGGTTTTTAACGAGGCAGATTATCACACAAAAGGATGTTGTACTTTTTTTCTTTCACTCGAATTTTTTTCCCATTGGGTTTTTCTCTAGTAAGGTTTTAATGAGGCATATCTGGACATCCAAGGGGGAGTGTTATGAATATTATAAGTGGATGTCCATATAGCAATTGGGTTATTGGGTCATATTGTTTGCTTATTGGGCTATATTATGCTTGCCCACCAAGTCATTGTATTTCTCTATAAATAGAGCTCATATGTAACCTAATTGGATACTACAGGAGAATAATAGAATCATCTCTCTTCTCTTTCTTTCTCATTCTCTACTTCTCTCTACTTTATTCTTGTTCCTATTTCTTTAGTTTCATAACACTTTTATAGTTTTAAAGATAAAAAAATCCGGTTGAAAATTAGTTATGTTTGGTTATATAATGATAATAATTGATTTTAAGGAAATTGATTTCAGATAAAACTGAATTGAATTCAAAGTTATTTATGATTAAATATATTAAAGTAAAATAAATTTAGAAACCAAAATTTAGAACATTTAGTTTCAATCTTTCAAAAAAAAAAAAAAATAGTTTCAAATATTATCAATCAATTATACAAACAAAGCCGATTTTTTCTTTTAAATTAATCCAAAAATACTAAAATTAATCGTACAACTTCACAAGTAGTATATTCCTTACCGTCTTCGCATTCTTTCTCCACAGCCACCATCCTCTCTTTCCCGAATCAAACTTCAAAATTCACAATGTCAGCTATCAAAAGATACAGTAACGGAAATCCTATCACCACCCCCACTCCAAACCCTACACCCCCACCACCTACACCCTTGAAAATCACCATCATCGACGACAACCTCCCTAACGACACCCACGACACCTACTCCATCACCTTCGACTCCACCTTCACAATCCAAACCCTCTTAACCTCTACACCCTCCGTCGTCGACACCTGGCTCCTCGAAACCCTCCGCCTCCACCCCCCATTCCCCGTCCTCGTCGGCCTCGACGTCGAATGGCGGCCCAATTTCAAACGCGGCCAATCCAACCCAACCGCCGTCCTCCAGCTCTGTATCAACAACCGCTGCCTCGTTTTCCAAATCATGCACTCCCCCTTCATCCCAACCTCCCTCTTGAACTTCCTTGCTGACGCTAATAACAAATTCGTCGGTGTTGGAATCAAAGAAGATGTTCAGAAGCTTATGAAAGATTATAATATTACCGTTTCGAATTGCGTTGATTTGAGGAACCTTGCTGCTGAGGTGATGGATGATAAGGAAATGTTGAAGACTGGGATTAAGAGTTTGGTGCAAAAGGTGATTGGGAAAACTCTTGTGAAACCGAAGAAGATTTCGATGAGTAGGTGGGATTATCCTTGGCTTAATGTTGATCAGGTTAAATATGCTACTGTTGATGCTTTTGTTTCGTTTGAGATTGGTCGCCGTCTTTATTCGAATCAGAAGAATTGATTTTAAATTTTCAATGATTTATGCGTGTCTTGTGTTTGGTTTTGTTTTATCTTTGTGATTTTTCAGTGCTGTTATTTATACATGAATGGATGTGTTAGATTTGGGGAATTTTGCTTGTGTGTTTGTGATATGTGTTAATTACAATTATTGTTTCTGGATGTTGGATTGAAGTCATTAAAACTTAAGATTTGATGGATTTATCATTTGTGCCTGTTTTTCTTTTCTTTGTCTACTTTTCTGTATGGTTAGTCTTTGGATTTGGAACTGTCGAATATGTTATTTCGTGTGTTTGATTCTCTGTTGGTTTGATGGATTGAGTTAAGATTGTGTCAGAATCTGAATTACATGCTAATTATTGAGTTAAGAACTGGTTCTGAATTGATTTTAGTACTAGTGTTCGAATGATTTTAGTACTAGTATTACAATAACTGTGTTTGGATTGACTAATGAACAACTAATCTGATCTTTACTTATAGGTAGCACTTAATAGAGGTGTTTGTGAGAGCTTAGAACACTTTTATAGCATGTTCATAGGTTGTTTTTGGCTAATTTTCATAAGCTCTATAGAATAGTTTATGAAAGTAATTTGACCATATCTTTTCTCTGACTATCGAGATAACTGATACATAAGTGCTTATCTTATCCAAATGGGCTCTAATCTAGGTAGTTGCATGAAATGAAAAGTTCATGCTTAAAAGAGGAAGGAGATAGAGTTGAAAGTGTGGTAAGCTGATAGAGTGAAAAATTGTGAAAGTGAAAAGTTCTTAAATTTGATGTCACTAGGAAAAACTCGTTAGAAACGGGTTAAGCAACTTCAATTGAGCTCACAATTGAAGAGGCTCTAAGGAGGTGTTTGTTTCAAAATAATCAAATTCAATTATGAAAATGCCTTTTCCAAAAATATAATGATGACAACCTTATGGTTGGGTAATATTTTTTTTTTTTTATTGAACTAAAAAAACAGCAGATGCAGAAACTTGGAAATTGAATTGACCAAGTGCTTGTTAAGATAGATTTTGTTTTGACATCCCACCAATATATTTATATTTTACTCTCCTCGGTAACCACTGGCAACTTTTTTTGTTTCCCTTTGTATTCTTATGAAAAATTTTGTGCAAACCATATGAAGTCTTGAAGAGATTGAAAGCAATGAGTTACTTACAAGAGCACTTTGTTATGGTAATACATCTTTTGGTCAAAGCGTTGTTTCTAGAATGAAACTTTCATTGCTTTGTATTCTTTTTTATTGTATTATCCATTGAAAATATGCATACAAGATAAGATGGCTTTATTCTTTAGAAATATTACCATGAATACATCATGCATGTTATTTGCCAATCCTTCAATGGAAAATAAAATTAGGCACTCACCTTGCTATCATGAACATCGAATTTCACAAAATGATTTCATTGTTTAGAACAGGAAAAATGCAACAAATTCCATCCCTAGAAGTTTTGCAGTCTGCTGTTTTTGTTTTTTGGGTAAAAAATTGTATTACTTTCCTCTGTTTCTAATCAATACTAGAATTGAAATAGATGGTACAAGACCTACGTTGCTAGACATCTCTTCTTATCATATCATAATGGCTTATTAACTAATTCTTATTTAACCTTTTTCACCAAGGTTGTAATTTGCAAAGTAGATTCAGTCTGCAGAAAGATAGCAAATTTGGGGAATTTTCCTTTCGTATATATGTGTTAATGGCAGTTATTACTCTGGATTTTGCATTAATGCAACTAAAAATTAAGATTTGAAGGATTTGTCATATGTGATTTTGCCTGTTTTTCTTTTCTTTCTCTACTTTTCTTTCTTTACTTTTCTATGGTTAAATTTTGGATTTGGAACTGCTCTTAAATCTGTTATTGTGTGTTCGATTCTGTGGGTGGGATGGGATGTATGAAGATAGGATTGTACCAGAGTTAAACTCACATGCTGATTATTAAGGTAAATAATGAAAGACGAATGGTTTTTAGTAGGAAGGAATCAAAAACTTTATTGTGAATTTTAGAGTTATCATTTGACAATTGCTCCACCCCTAGGGTGATGTTTAAAAACTGGGAGTGAGAGCATCTTCAATGAAATTTTTTGTTGGGATTTTTAATGTTAAGAACTGGTTCTAAACTGATTTTAGTATATTAGTGTTAGTATTTGTGACTGCCCAAATATTGGAATTTTTTTGTACAATAACTGCGTTATGATTGACTTGTGAACAACTTATCTGAGCTTAGAAAATATCTTATGATATGCGAATAAGTTGTATTCATCTAATTTTGATAAGATTTTGTAAAATAGTCAATGAAAATAGTTTGATCGTATCTTCTTTTTTACTATAAAACTCACTTATAAATAAGTGCTTATCTTATCCAAAATGGGCTCTAGTTGCTTGAAATTAAAAGTGCATGCTTAATAGAGGAAGAAGGAGATAGAGTTGAAAGTACGGTAAAATGATGGAGTGAAATATTGCAAAAAGTTGTTAAAATTGATGTAACTAGGAAAAACTCATTAAGAATGGGTTAAGCAACTTCAATTGTGTTCACAGTTGAAGATGCTCTACAGAGGCGTTTGTTTTACAATAATCAAATTTGATTAAAGCAGCATATACAGAACCTTGGAAGGTCTCAATTGACCAAGTGCTTGTTAAGAGAGATTCTGATCTCACATCCAACCCATATTGTCTTTACTCAGTTAAGCACAGACATCTTATTTTTGTTTCCCTTTGTACTCTTATTAAAAAGTTGAATCCAAACCATATCATGTCTTACTAGAGATTTACTTATAGTAGCATTTTGTTATGCTAATATCCTATGGTCAACATGCTGTTCCTGGAATGAAACTATCATTACTCTGTATTTTCCTTGACTACATTACTCTGTATTTTCGATTGATAACATTTATTATGCAAGATAAGATATTTTCTTCAGAAATTCTACTACCATCAATCCATCATGCATGCTATTAGGAAATCTTTAGTGGAAAATAAGACTAGTCGGGCTGGGACTCACCTTGATATCATGAACATGCCAATAAGACTCGAATTTCATAAATGATTTCATTGTTTAGTACAGATGCCATCCGAAAGTGTTAAGCAGTCTCTGCTGTTCTTTTTTTCCCCACTGTTTTTGGGTAAAAGTTTGTACAGATTATATTACTTCTCTGTTTCTAATCAATGCCAGAATTTAAAAGGATGGTACAAGACCCAAGTTGCTAGATAGCTACTTACAAAATAATAATGAAGAATCTAGTAATTCTAAGTTAACCTTTTTCACTAAGGTCGTTGTAATTTGTAAAGTAGCTTTACTAATAAGTGGTTGTATAAGTACAATTTGATGTCATCGAAACAGTGTCTTGAGTAATTCATCTTGATTTTCAAAGGTTACAACTGCCCTTCAAATTCACTGAATCTCAAACTTTTGCGTTTTTAAAATCAACAATTCAGTCCAACTTTAACCTTCTTGCTGGAGCTCCAAAAAAGGCAATGATGATCAACTTGTTCATATTGAAAACGACTACGCAGAAGATGAATCCATGTAATTGAGAATTAACATAAACAATAGTGTTTCATTTGTGTTACAAGTGCAGTTTCTTTGTTGATCTAAATGAACCTAGGGTTCTTAAGGCATGTATTACACATATCTTGAATTCTTATTGCGTAAATACAAGTTTTGTTGATACATATCCTTTGTTTATACTTTATCCTCTTTTAAAAGGATCTGTCACGAGTTATGCGAGCTTGAACATAAGCTTGTACGAGGAAATGGTAATGTCTTATTATATCTCAAGTAATACAAACTTGGAAAGTATTCATGTTTCTCTAAAGCATTGTCTTTACTTCATTTTTTCTTCTCTTTTATGTCTATGTTCTCAACTTATATATAGCATCCCATGAACCTTTCCACATTTTTTAATTTATACTGATAGTGGCACATAAGCTAATAATCAAATTGATTTCTTCTCAAATAGTAAAAGGTACATGAATGCCATAAGCTATCAATTGTTGAAGTCAAATTTCTCAAAAGTTCTAATGCAACAACTTTAATTGTGATGGTAAACTATTTTTTGTACTTAGTTGGGTTAGAGTTTATAAGTACATTCTCGAGCAAGGTACGTTTGTTTATGTTATGGTTAGGAAAAGTAATTCAAAAAATGGAGCTTTTTGTTCTTAGCACATTAATTGGAACATGAGTGTCATCACTCCTTTTTCATTCCTTTCTTACTTCATCAAGGATGTGAATTTCTTTGTTCATATTTGAGAAAGATGTGAATTTCTTTGTTCAAACATGGGTTAGTCAAATGTATGTTTTCTTATGAGTACACAGGGCAAAAGCCCGTAAATTGTTTACTATTTATTAGCCAATTCCAATCCATTCAAATCAGAGCGGCAATAGCTATTTATTGTGGCAATTCCAATCTATTCAAATCATCTTGCTAACTTGGCTTGTTTTTGTGCATATGAGGTATGCATAATTCATTTTTGTGATGTTATTCTGTCATTCTTTGGTGTTTATTTTTTCATGCAGGGTTGATTGCTAAGGATGACATGACACACATTCGATGCATGACTAGCATACATGATGATAAATGATAAATAAAGATCACATGGTTTTCCTTTGTTTTTCTCTGATTGGAACCATGATACCATCTAATTTATGTTAGATTTCCCTATCTGTTGTGCCGGAACTTTCTTTTATAGGTGAGTACACGGGGCGAAGCCCGTACATTGTTTACTTTTATTTAGCTAATAACTCTCTTTCAATTTCTTGTTAACCAACTTTTATAAACCAATATTTTGTTTGTTTCATTTATATGTTCTGTCACTTTTTCAATGTTTTTATGTTACTTATTTTTGTCGAAGAAAATAAAGGCTTCTTGTGGTTGTACTTGTTACTATTATTATTGTATAGAAACTTACTGTCGATTCGTACATATTATTAGTGTGATCTCTATAGTTTTGATATTAGGATTACTAGCAGAATGCAGAATATCAAGTTCGAAACCGAACAACTTTGAGTGCCCTGCTACCAGGTATATATAGTCACTCTTTTCTCTATTTGAATTGAATTTTTCAAAGTATTGTAAGATACTTAACGATATATAACTGTATTTTAGTGTGTAATGGTGTTATTTTATTTTGTCGGATGAAATGATACAAAATGAGAGATTGGAGTGTGACATATTGATGTGTAGGTTTTCTATTGTAGGGAGCTGATAAATTTGTGTTGCATGTTTTAAACAAATTTCTATAGTATTATTTGTATTAGCATATGCATGTATTACTCTTAACGAGGGAACTAAAGATAGCATTGACATGGTATTATATGATGTATTAGCATATAGCATGTATCACTCTTAACTTGAATCTATATTTAAAAAAATTCTGTGGGTTGGCGGAGTAGAATCTAGGAAAATCAATTGGGTCCATTGGAATAAAGTGTGTCGAGAAAAAGAAGAGGGAGGGTCTGATTGCAAATGGTAGAGTGAGGACGGAACAGTTCATTGTCATCTGGTATGCATGCATTTGGATATTGTGGAAAGGTCACAATGAGTAAACTTTCAAAAACAAAAATGGATCCTCGGAGACTTGGTTTGAAGAAATAAAGTTACTGTCATGGAAATGGTTAACTAGCAAGCTATGGGGGTTCAACTACACTTTCAATCAATGGTCTTTAAATCCTCTGGATTGTTTGGGAATAAAGATTACATAGGGGGAAATCTAGATATCGGAAAAAGTAGAAAAAGTTCCATCATAACTGTCTTAGCGGAGTTGTTGATGTGTAGTGTTAACTAGGCATCTTTTAATGTTCATCGTCGAATTGGTGTTATCAATATGTCCCTTTGGTTGGGGTTGAATTTTGAATTAAAGATTGCTTTGTAGTGTTTTTAATGTGCTTCAGGTATTTGTATCGGCTTGGACATGTGTTACTTCAACAATAAGGGTGGTTGTTCCTTGAGCAGCATTCACTTTATTCAAGTTTTATCAGCATTTTATCTTTAATTGGCTTCAGTTTAGCAGCTGTAGTGAGCACTTTGATCGGCGCAAACCCTAAACCTTTATGTCTTTGCATGCATGATGAGTAACCGCTCACTATCATATATCTTATGTTACCTTTATGTCTTTGCAATTCTGGGCATAGCTAGTCTCAAATGTATAGATTTTTGTAGTTGTAAGTGGAATTTGGTTGATTAGAGCTTGAGACACTTTCATTTAGTTTTGTATTTCCATTTGGTGGCACCACTGGTACCATTTTAATCTAATAAATTCTTTTTTGGCTTTTAAAAAAAAGCTAAAGTGCACTTTTAAATTCTTTTGAACAAACACCCACGTTTTCTTGATCCCTTTACTTCATGCTTCACTTTTCTATTTGGTACTTTGTGCTCGCCGCTCCGTTCACAAACCAACTCCAACATAGCATTTCTACCTTCACAAGATCTTCTAATGATAACCGTAAATCCAGCCCTATTTGCTTGTCGACGGACTCAACCGAGCAATTCGTCTTTATCTTTCCATGTATCTCGGGTCGAAAAGAAATGAGCCATGTCCACTTCGTTGTCACAAAGTTTCCACACATTGGAATTGACGCTTGTAGCCTCAACTATAACAGAAGCTTCAACCTTTACGGAAGCTTCGACCTTAATGGGAGCATCAACCTTAACAGAATCGACAACACTACGTTTTCGATCACTCGGATCATAATCCGCATTCTAAACCATATCTATAAATAAACAACATATAATTGCTAAACTAATTAATAAACATTTATCTAATATCATATAATAACATAAACAAACAAAAAAAAAACAAACAAAAAAAAATTGAATTTTTTTTTTGGCAGTCCTTGCATTCGATCAGCAATGATTTGGAACCAAGATTTTGACAAAAGATTTTTGAAATGGGATTTTTTAAGGTATGGTAATGGTGAGGTAAGGTGATGAATGAATAGAACCTAGGGGTTTTCTGTTTTTGGGGGAAAAAAGCAACGGCAGTTAACTGCTGCCGGTTAGACTAACGGTAGTTAACAACCGCTGGGGGCTTTTTAGTAACTTACTTGTGTCATTGTGATGTTTTTGAAGTTGAAAGAGCAATTTTCAAAAATGTAAGAGTTGCTAGGTTTAAGTTTGTCGTTGTTTGAGGCCTTTTATACAATTTGCTATATATACTCCAGTAAAAATTATCCTTGATACATACACCGTCACTATAAAAAAAATTGGGCTCCTATAAGCCTCGACCCTAGGTCGTCGCACCCCTATACCCAGGGTCGGACCTAATTGGGGACCATGACCTCTTATATTGGGACGACCAATTAGAGTTTCTCATTTTTTCGGTTCATGAGTCATCCTGACATCCACTCATATTGATCTCATATCAATTAATCAAATCATTAATTCTCCAAATAGAAATCTAGTTGGTATTTTTACTTTGTCTAACCACTAATCGATTAAGGCTCATAATTGATAAATAACTAATAAAATTATTATAAAGATATTTTCTCATGTAATGACATTTGAATATAATTAAACAATAAAATATTCCAAAAATCACCACTTGGACTACATAGCTTAACAATTACATTAGAGTTCCTTAGGCGCACATCTGAATGTTATTTATAGTTAGATCTCAACTTTACAATTTGGTCCATCTCAAACATTAACAATTTGGTACCAACTGACGCAGTACTGAAGCATGGGTTAGCAAACGCTAAACCTAGATTGAAAAGAACACGTTCGCAACCGAGAAACTTTTAAAAATAGGGTTCCAAAATCCAGCAGAAATTGAGAAAAACTATCTAAAATATTATTGAATGAATAAAAGTTATAAGTTGCATCTTAGGTTACAACTGTTTAAATAGGGCAATAACAAACCCTAATGGGCCAAAAAGCCAAAAATAACAAACTGAAAAATAAAATAGAAAGTTCTAAAAAATTTGGCTAAAATAAAATTACTAAGAAAACCCTCATACATCACTTATGCTTCTGATTCGTACCGGTTATTGGTGTAATCTCTACAGTTTTGATATTAAGAACACTAGCAGAATGCAGGCTAATCAAGTTCTAAACCGAACAACTTTGACTGCCCTGCTATCAATTGTAGAAAACTAACTTATTGTCGCTCGTTTTCTCAAAAAAGATGCAGTCTCAACCTATACATAGTCACCCTTCTCTCCGTTTGAATTGAATTTTTCAAAGTACCATATTACTATATGCAACTTAACCATATATAAGTGTACTGGACTGTGTAATGGTGTAATTTTATTTTGTTGAATATAATCATGAGAGATTGGAGTGGGACATGATGTGTATGTTTTATATTGTACGGAATTGATATATATATCTGTTCCATGTTTAAACAATATCTATAGATTTATTTGTAGGGTTAATACCGTTTTTGGTCCCTGTAACATTAGCGAATTCCGATTTTAGTCTCTGTAAAAAAATAAATTTAGATTATGTCCCTGTAATTTCTAATTCTTCCACTTTTGGTCCCTCATTTCACCACGTCAAAAGAATCTGCATACATGACACGTGAAATGAGGGACGAAAAGTGAAGGAATCTGAAATTACAGGG
>Ga0315913_1011292_pt1 | contig 10125 bp, 10 predicted proteins | sample MpolsnodulesMG_FD_207736 | JGI IMG/M metagenome (GOLD analysis project Ga0315913, IMG submission 207736) | Medicago polymorpha root nodule microbial communities from Los Angeles, California, United States - small nodules | ecosystem: Host-associated > Plants > Roots > Nodule | place: USA...
TCCCTCCCTGACTTGCAAGTTAACAATGCAACAATATAAAGTTCAGATCTTAACTATTTCCCCCATTGAAAAGGGTAACACTATGTTTGGATTAGAAAAGAAAGTAAGAGGAAAGATAGTATAAGGAAAGAATGTTAAAGGAATGAAGGTGAATAGAAAGTAAGAGGAAAGTAATGGTTGTTTGATATTAGTGAAAGTGGAAGGAAAGAAAGATACATTTATTCCTAAATGACAAAAATATCCCTATTGCTTATTAGTTACATAGTTAGTATTCATATTTAAATATAAAATAAATATATTAATTTAGGTAACTTGTTGTCAGGATATTAATATGTATACTGAACACATATCAATTTATTTGTGCATCTTTTATATAAATATAATGTATACGTGTATTCATAACTTTTAGTATTTATTTGTATATATGTGGGTGTAAAAATGGAATAAACACAAAAATGTTGCACTTTTTCAACTTTCCGCGCACCAAAGGGCGAAAACAATTTTGTGGCTGGGACCCATGTATCTTTCTTTCCTTTGTCATTATTCTCTTAAAACAAACGGAGGAAAGGTTTTTGATTTGTGTGTTTTCCATCCTTAACCAATCTTTTCTTCAACATTCTTGTGTTCCAAACACACCCTAAGTCTTTTTTTCTATAGATCCCAAGGTAAGGTGCTCACTTCCATTACCACAAATTAGAGCTAGGGTTAGATTCTCACTCTATCTTTCAGTTTTGTTTTGCATTATAGCTACTAGAATTAGATAGATTATGGAGGATGTAGGTTCGGCTCATGAGAGTTTACCATCCAACGTGGTTGCGTCAACCTAATTTATTGCAAATGTTGCTAATTTTTTGAATATAAAAGAAATTGAACTTACTAGGTGGGTTTTACTCTCGCTATATTTTTTATTTCTTGTTTGGTTTATATGTCAAGTTTTAAATTTTTTAATTGTGGGATTCTTTAGCTTTTCTTATGGCAATGGGTGATATTTCACCGAGGAAGACTGATGTGGAGGACAAAAGGGCTAAAATGCATAAGGAGTCGAAGTTTCTTATCGATTATACTCGAAATGCTATAACAAGGTTAACGTATTTGAAAAGGTACGGTTTTGAACTAAGTACTCCCTCTGGTCCTATTTATAAGAGAAATTTGGGTCAACAAAAGTTGATGTATCTAGTTAAAAATTCAGTCCAAATATATTAACTTTTGTTGACCAAACTTTCTCTTATAAATAGGACCGGAGGGAGTATTGGATAAGTTATATTAGAACAACAATTAGATATGTCAAATAAACGAGACCTTGAATTGTACCACGAATAGGTCTACTTGGTAAACATCATGAACACAAACCTCAAATTGTAATTGAACTAGTAACTTGATTTACCAAACAAGGAGATATAGGGGATTCAAGGAATCATAACCGTTCGTCATCATTTTGTGTTAACCTATTTTATTTTCTTTGCATACACCAAATCCTATGCAAACTCTCGATTTATTGTTTTTAATTAAGCTTAATATAATTGTCGAGTCGAATAACAATCCATATAGGAACAATATCTACTTACTCCTTGATTACTTGTGTGATTCGGTATACTTATTTTATTTGTCATAAACCCTCAACTAAGGTTCCGACAAGGCAAAACAGAGCTCATCTTGATAGCCAAGTGGAAAAAGAATCGTATGAGATTAAGACGACACTTCGAAGGGAGTATACACATGAGGTTTGGAAGGTTTAAGACGAAACAACTTCATATCCAAATATTTCTTTATTGTCAAATGTTAACCCAATTTCTTCCTTGTTCTCGAATGTTAGAACTCAATAATTGACATCTTATTTGAAGAAAAATAAGCATAGTTTAGAAAGTGGCTGAACTGAAGGGGAAAATCCAATTAAATCGATAGTTGAAAATATAAAAATGTTATAAATTGAATGTGAGGTAATTATGCTAATAACAAAAACTATATACTAAAATCCGTAAAATATAATCGTAAGTTTGACATAGATAGTGGAGTACATGTGGATATTTTTTTATTGGTGCCATTTCATTGTGAGACTTATAAATAGAGATGCATGGAGGTAATAACAAACTCAAATACATCACACATAAAAATCAACCTCACAATGAATTAGATAGAGTGGATAATAATAGGAGCTCCATGTTGTGGCTTAAGAGTAAGACGATTATGAGGAGCATGAACATAAGAAGGTGAAAGCTGAAATGAGAAATGTTGAAGAAACATTGCAAGAGCCATCTTTGCTTCTATCAAGGCAAAGTTTTGACCAAGACATATTCTTGGACCCCAACCAAATGGATAAAAAGCAACTTGATCATGAGAAGCTTTAGAAACCCCTTCAGAAAACCTTTTTGGATTGAACTCTTCTGGGTTGTCCCAATACCTTTTATCATAATGAAGAAGGATAAATGGTAAATAAACTTCAACCCCAGGTGGGATGGAAATGCTTCTTACCTTTGTTTCACACTTTGTGTATCTTTGAGTATGAGTTACAGGTGGGTACAATCTTAGCACTTCATGAATTATCATTGTCACCTACAAATCAATTAAAGTCAAACAAGTGTTTATGTTAGTTTCACGAATTAATTTTGGTTTAAATATGATATTCATCTCTGTAAATATACAACTCTTTGCTTTCAGTCTCGGTAAAAAAGATTTTTTTCATTTTTAGTCCTTGCAAATATAAAATAAAAAAAACATTTCTTTTGATCCTTGCATATTCTTTTAGTCGGTGTACATTTTGTCTACTTTGAAATTAATCCCAATAATAAGAAGAGCATTTTATTTTTCTCCCTCAAATATTGAGTACATAAGAACTAAATTATTATGTTTTAAAAAAAAAAAAACGAAAAAGAAGGGCGACAAAGGTAGCATCACCATGACTAAACACTAAATAGAAAAATGTTATTGTCTATTTAGATTTGGTTCGTTTATGAATATTTTAATAGAAGTCATATTTTATTAAAAGTCATATTTTATTATGTAATAAAAAAATGTTATAGTTTATTTAGATTCGGTTCGTTTAGGAATATTTTAATAGAAGTCATATTTTTTATTTTTTTTGAAGGAAGAAGTCATATTTTATTAAAAGTCATAGTTTATTCAAAAGTCATATTTTATTAGAAGTTATATTTTATTAAAAAGAAATCTTTCAATAATTTTGAGAATAGGTATTATTAATAGCTCCAAAGACCAGTCAGAAATAAATAGATAAACTCAAGAGATTACAAAATAGCTTATTATGATATCATGTTTGTTTTCTAAAACTAATGTATGCACAATTATGTGATTAGAAAGTCTTACATATATATATTAGTAAACTTTTTACAAGTGCATGGAAATTAAACTCAATTTATATTACGCCGTAACGTAACATATTAGTATATATTCTATATTTCTAAATTTTAATTTCATCATATTCAAATTTACTTACGATTTTAAGGCGATTTATGGCTTCAAGATCTGGAGTTTTTGTGCCACAAATCTCAAGTACTTCAGCTCTTGCTTTGTCTTGCCAATTTGGATGCATAGATAAAACGATAACCGACCATGTAAGCAGGTCAGTTGTGGTCTCTTGGCCAGCAAAATAAAACAACTTGCATTCTTCAATCACATCATCAATTGTAACACAACTGTTACTTTCTTCATCTTTGTTTTGTAATAGTAGGCTTAATAGATCATGGCTTTCAATTGCACCTGTTTTCATTGCATGCTCTTTCCTCTTTATCATTTCTTTTAGTATAGCACTAATTTCATTGTGTATTTGGTATCTCCTCTTAACTTTCTTAGTTGGTATGAACCTGGACACAACACAACAATATGGGAGAACTTTCATAGTTGGTGGAACTAATTCGTCGAGTCAAAATTCTCTCTATTTTGAATCTCCTCTATTTCTTTCATTTGAAGAGATAAAGACAGAAGAAAGTTTGGAAATAATTAATGATGGTGGACCCATTTATTAGTAGGACCCACAATCTATATTTTGTGTATATCTATTTCTAAATGATAATCTCCTTTTATCTTTATAAATGAAGAAGATCCTAACTCTAATTCGTTGACTTGTTTAAGTGCTACTATTTAACTATGCTTTATATAGAATATTCTTGTTTTTCGCATTGGGTTCGAGTAACCATAATTAGTTTTTTTTTATTGATGGTACTCCAACAACTTTTCATAATACTATTAGCCAAAAAAACTTTGTTTAAATCATGTTTAATCAATTCTTTAAAATATAAGAAATAATATTTTCAATACAATTTCTTTTAAGGGGTCAACTTTTTTTTATTCTTTAATAAGTTAGCATAATCCTTAAATAAATAAGAGGAACCACTTGAGTTGATAGATGTTTTACATAAATATATAATTCCTTTTTTTTTCTCGAGTTATTATGAAGTTGATTCATATCCCATAAATATATAATAGGTTCAACTCTTCTTGTTAGCATACGCCAACTCATCTATAATTTTTATATATAAAAAGACAAATTCGCTACTTCAATTGTTAGATAAAAGTTGCTACTTTAATGTTGGAGTTTCATGTTCTTTTGATCATGTTTAGAGGGACAATCATCACATAAGTCGGTTTTGTGATGTGAGGATTGTCCCACTTATAAACTCATATTCATATCATAAGCAACGTGAGACTCTTTAACACACACTCAACATTATTGGACTTTGGTGCGTGAATATAAATAGCGGATGATTAGATAGTGGAAATCTGATAGCAAGTGACTCAACGAATCTTAGATGAGACTATGATATCATCTTAAAATTTAACACAAACTCACAAAATCAGCTTGTAAGATGAGAGTTGCACCCACTCACAAACATTTGTTCATGTCATCTCTCAATCAATGTGATACTCTTTAACAATTTTTGAAGTGGTTAATTAACTTGTAATTTTGCAAAGCAAATCATAACAAAATAAATAAGTTAATCAATCAATAAATCATATATTACTATTTTTTTTTTGAGGGAAAATCATATATTACTATTGAATTGTATTATATTGCACCTGAAACCTGGGATATAAGTGCCAAAATAGGCTTCTGACACTAATAATGCTTGTTCACGCTGAAGTTCAAATATCTTTTCCCCCTCTTTGTAACTGCTTCCAAAAGCTGTTCGAGCAATAACATCACCAGTAAGAACATAAAATTCTTTAAAAACATCTACTTCGTATGATCCTTTGGATTTTACTAGCTCCTGCCACCGTTGTATCTGGCAACAACAACTAGTTGAAATTGCTGGAATCATTGCCTATTTTTGTATTAGCAAGATATTAGTACGTAGTAGTACAATAAGTAGGATTCTATTGGAGGAGTAAAATGATAGGAGTGAATTATTTTTTAGTCATACTTGATTTCTAAATATTTCAATATTTTGGAACTAAATTCCTAAACTGTTAAAACAATTTGTAACCATGTCTTTAAATTTAGGGACTTTATTTTAAATTATATAAAGTTTTATGGACCTTTAAAAAAATTAGTCTGGAAATTTAATTACAAATTGTTGATTTTTTTTTAATCTTAACCCTCCACTCTTTCGGTTTTTTTAATCTTAACCATCTTTCAGTATGAATGTAATTAAAGTTTAATCAAAGATTGTTTTAGAATTTGAAATGGTATCTTTCAAATATTAGTTTGTTGTTAACTGGAACTCACTAACCACATGCAGCCAATAATAAATTATTGATAAATTCATTGATCTAGCTATTTTTTTTAATGATATTGATACAAAATTTTCACCGCCGCTTAACAATGACTAATCTCCATTGAAAAACATGTGACTATGAGGTACACGAAATAGGTTATCTCCTTTCAACCAAACCCTGAGTCGGGGAAGTAAACCCCTACTTACATGGTTAATGAACCCAAGTCTCTTACCGCTTGATCTAGCTAATTGAATATACTCTTTTAATTAATGAACTCTTTAAACGTGATTACCAAATAATTCATGACTTGAAGACTAATTAAACATTTTTCCCGTTGCGTATCAATCAATAAAATAATGAATTGGTGTTGTACCTTTAGCTTCTCAAGAAGGAAAGCAGATGCAGTTAGTTTTCTTCGTTTACTCCATATTTCACCATCCAAGTTTGACACACCCATATGAAGAATATTTACTAGAGGGTTTAGTGGCGGTTTGATGAAGTGACCATTCTTATTTTGTAAAATTAATCTCACAAGTTCTACATCATCAATTATCATACATGGAGTTCTTCCAAACAAAAAATGCGATATATTTCCTACACAATTTAAAAAAAAACTTATATTGTTTACCTAATTACATCATCCTTTTAAATTTATTATCATTAATAATATGCTAAGCATGTATATAGTATATATTTTTGTCTTTAAATTTGCTCACCATATTGCTGAACCATTTGGTTAAGAAATGGGATGACTCTAGGAACAACATTTTGGTGGTTCAAGGACAGGGGTTTAGATAAAGATGCTTCACGGGAAGACTCTATCATCTGTGGCAAGTCACCATACCAAAACTTGTAGGAAGTTCCTCTCACCCCTTGTTGCCTAAGCTGTTGCTCTATACGTTTTGGTCTCCACCATAAACTGTGGACAAGTTTTTTAGTAACATGGAGAATAATTAGCAAAGCAAAAGAGATTGTCAAGGTTTTGAGGATGTTAATCTCTTCTTCCATGTTTTCTGTAAGCAAAATATATTTGTTGACGACTCTTTAGCTTGTTTATTTATATATAGATTTTATAATTAAAGAATGGAAGCATTATTGGCATCGACAAATACAGTATGGAGTGTATTGTAAATAAGGTTGGTTAGAGGTTAAATAATGAATTATGGACTTGTCATGCCATAAATTAAAGACACTAGTACGTAAGAGTAACCCGTATTGCTTTGCTAATTATTGCACATACTCCCTCCGTCCCAAAATGTAAGTAAAAATTGGTCAACAAAAGTTAATGTATTTGATTCAAAATTTATACCAGATACATCCACTTATGTTGATCTATTTTTACTTACATTTTAAGACGGGGGGAGTATTGTATTTGTCGGACTTCTCTCTCTGTTTTATTAAGCGAAATTGAAATTGGATTAAAAGAAATATAAAGATTGGCTGCAGGTTGGCCCAAGGCCGATCTATCCAAACAACGCCTTTAGACCTTAAATTTTTAGGTTAAAAAAAGGTTTAAAAAAAATTCATTCGACAAACTTAAAATATGATATAACAATAATAATGGATGTGTGTCTAATTTATGCATCTGTATCTCATTTCCTCCTAGATGTCGGCCAAAATTGTATTCCTCCTCCCTCGTGACTGGATTCGATCCTCCCTCTCCAAAATCATTTCCAATCCCTACTCAAACTCATACTCATACTCATGTTTTCCATCATCTCTAATATCACAAACTTCATCAAAATTAGGGTAGATATGGAGAGAGAAAAAAGTCAATACAATAATTCCTTAAGATCCACGCCAAAATATACCAAGTCATTGACCATATCATTCCCTCCTCCAAGGATGACGCGACCCGTCCCTCTACCAAGGAAAAAGATCCCAAACTTTAGTCATGTACTGGTGTCGTTGTTTTATAATAGATCCACGAGACTATATTCAATGATTTAGTCAACACAATCATCGAACATGATTCAAGGACTAAACTTTCTTGGAACCGGTTGTTTGACATTTATTTGACAACAAAAATTCTAGGGAACTCTATCTTGAACAAGTATTCTCACGAGTGCAGATGAAGCACATTCCTAATGCTTCATCGTATTGTCAACATCTGAAATTGCTCTCTGATCAACTATCCAGTGTTAGTGCTTCCGTATTAAACGAGCAATCGATACTCCACCTTATTTCTGGATTGAAATGTGCTTATGACACTATCGCATCACAAATTCATCACATAGATACAGTCCAGTCTTTCGACAAGGCTCTGTTGGAACAAAGGGTGTTTCTCAAGATCACCTCTTGAGTTTTGATAATAACAAGGTATTAAAAATTATCAATTGGATAAGCTAAACAATTTGTTCAAGTGTACAGGATCCAAAATCAAAGTACTATTCATAAAGATTCTGATTGAACAAGTCAAAGAGCAAAGGAATTTTATTTGAAGCGTAAAGCGTCTAGAAGAATGCGTCTGAAGAAATGCGTCTGAAGAAGTGCGTCTGAAGAAACGAGTCTGAAGAAGAGCTCCTGAAGACACGTCATCAGAAGTAAGGTCATCAGAAGCAATGGTCATCAGAAGCATCTCGCCAGAAGCTACTTCACCAGAGTTGACAAAGTACATTGTACGAAGTGTACGACCACGAACTCTGCAACCACCATCTCTGCAACCTTGTCTCTACATCAAGACAAGAATAACAGTAACGTTGCTGCAGACATTGTTCCTTTTCAAATGGAATGGATTTGAAATTAGTTCTTCATAGGACAATTATCAAATCAGGCAAAGGATCAAAGGTGAAGAATCAAAGCTTCAAACAAGACAAGTTGATGTAACGGCTAATTCTCAACGTCTCTCAAATCCTCTATAAATAGGGATGGAGACTTAGAGAAAATATATACAACAAGAGACATATACAAGCAAAAAGGCCAACACTCTCTGTGCAAAACGTCGTAAACAAAACATCAACAGCTTAGAGAATTCTTTCAATTGTTCATATCTTAGAATTCTTAAGTGTCTAGAAAAATAGAGTTTGTTCTGTTTCGTATTGTATTGTGAATACCTCTGATTGTATATCAAGTATTCAAAACCTTATTCAATTCTTTGTAATTGTTAAGATAAGTCTCTTTCAGTTGTGATTGAGCAAAGGAGGTCTCTTGGAGTTGTCCTTGAGCATAGAAGTCTCTTTCAGGTGTGATTGAGCATAGAAGTCTCTTGGAGTTGTCCTTGAGCAAAGAGAAGTCTCTTACTGTCTTTCTGATTTGAATTCCCTCCTCCTCTCTTAGAGGATTCAGGATTCTCACAATTTTTATGCTTCTGTGAGTTTGACCATGACCCTTTCTTGTTCTTGCTGCTATCAAACTTGCATGTGGACTTTTCAGAGCCAACATTCTTCTTCCATGTCTGAGCTTGTAGAGCCTGAATTGATTCTTGAACACCTCTTCTTTCAATTATCTTCAAATCACGGGCTTCTAAGGATCCTACCAAATCTTCTATCTTCATAGTAGGAACATTCCCAGATTCTTGAATAACAACAATAACATGATCAAAGTGAGGAGTCAAGGTTCTCATAACCTTCTCAATTACCATCTTCTATGTTACAGTTTCACCACAATTCTTCATCAAATGAACAAGATTCTGAATATTGGACACATACGCTGCTATCTTCTCATAATGCCTGCGCAAAGTCTGCAATTTTACGCTCTTAACCTTCTCATTACCTTCGTAATACTTGACAAGAATATCCCATGTCTCTTTCGCAGACTCAACATGAGCAATTCTGTCAAAATTTGCATTATCCACCGCGGATTGAATGCAAAACGACACCTTGCAGTCCTTCTTCTTCGAATATTTGTGAAGAACCTGTTGAGCTTCAATTGAATTTTCTACAAGTTCTGCGACACCATTGGTAACCACCTCCAGAGTATCTTGAAGGCCAAACAAAAATTTCATCTGTTTATGCCATCTTTCCCAATTCTTGCCATCATGAATTGGAAGTGAATTGGGGATTTCATTACCACCATTCATCATTGCAAGCAGATGTGAAATCTACCCTGAATTTGTGACCTATATGCACAATAACCAAAAGGCTCGTGATACCAATTTGTTGGTGCAAGCTCCTAGCTTACACTCACTGGTGAGAGAAAATGGGAGTTCAGAATGTTCTGAACTGTGATGAGAATAGAGAGGATGGGGAGGGTTTTGTTTATGGTGAAAATTAGAGGTGGGCATGGTTCAGTTCGAGATGAAAACTGAACCGAACCAAACTGAACTGTTTGCTAAATTTAAAATAACTGAACTAAACTGTTTGCATTTTGAACTGAACTCAACTGTTTCAAACCGAACCGAACTGGTCCGAACTGAACTGTTATTATTGATACCTTTGAAAAAAATATGAAAAAAAAACCGAATTTTAGTTACCGAACTGAACTATTTCGTATCGAACTGAACTGTTTCAGTTCAGTTTC
>Ga0315913_1011294_pt1 | contig 10121 bp, 6 predicted proteins | sample MpolsnodulesMG_FD_207736 | JGI IMG/M metagenome (GOLD analysis project Ga0315913, IMG submission 207736) | Medicago polymorpha root nodule microbial communities from Los Angeles, California, United States - small nodules | ecosystem: Host-associated > Plants > Roots > Nodule | place: USA...
TATTTTTATATAAAGACCAATATGACAATATATAAGTATATTGAGGGACTAATATGATAATATTTTTTTTCAAGAAGTTAATTCAACCCCCGAAATTATTGGCACCGTATAGAATCAAACTTTAGACATTTAGAGGAGCACATTAGAATGTCTCAAGTCAACACTATCAAGCCAACCGAAGAACGTTTTAATATGTCAATTTTGACTAACATAGTGTACAATTAGAACTATTTTAAAATTTTGATATATTGTGAGACTATTGCGATTACTTGTCACATATTCAAAGACAAAAATAATTATCACCCCAATAAAGAATTGTTAGGGTGAGGAATTAAACAAGGGTGGTTAACCGATAGAGTTGCAAATGACTTTGGTGGAATATTCACTAAATCACCTCGCTAAATATAAATATTGGTTCAACTTAAAACTCAATTCAAGCTCCATAGAACATTTTTTTAAAAAAAGTTCCTTAGAAATTTTTGTTAACTCCAATTTGACTCATTTAAAGTAAATGAATAGCTACGGTTCTATTCGTTTGCTTGAATCACATTACTGTATAAAAATGTCAAATTTTCTAAACGTTTGACTTTTATTTTTAAGAGACGAAGCAAGGATTGATTTTAAAATTAACAACATTATTAGAAGTATGATGTTTTTAATTAATAAATATAAATACAAAGTTCAGACTTGCATAAATATGGAAAGCTAAAAATATAGTCAATTTTTCCACTAGTAAAATAACGATAGGGTTATAAAGGAATCCCCTTGACAAAGCCCTTTCCCTAAAGGAATATGCCACACTCTATCAAAATCCCAAAATTTAAAGTAGAATAATGTTATAGTAAATTTGAAGAATTCATGTAAACCCTCCAAAACCTTCTAAAACCGTCATACATTATAATTGTTGAGTTCCCCACATAAGAAAGGTTTTGTATTACGAAGAAAAATGAAACCTCAAAGTCTTCCCCTTTCAATGTCATTCATCTATTTCTTCCATGCTCCATCATTTTTTTTTTCCAAACCACTCCATTCCCTTTTCCTCCAAACTCGCACACAAAGCATACTAGAATTGCCACACATCATCATCTACCAAATTCACTTCTCACCAATAGCAATAATGCATTATCCACGATATATATAAAAAAAAAAAACATTATCCACGATATACCACTCATTGACAAAAGTCGACTGTTCATGAGAAATAGACTTGTGATCAAGACAACACTTCAACCTGTTAGCAAGAAGTTTGAAAATCATTTTATACAAGACATTACATAGTGTCGGTATTAGTCATCTTAATTTTTGAAACGTTCTTTTTGGGAGATTAGAAGGGAGGAAAGGACTTTGGAGGATGAAAACTGAGGAAAATATAATTTTTGAAAGGCTATGTTTGAAAGATTAGAGGGGAGGGAAAGACTATGGAGGTGAAAACTGAGGAAAATATAGAAACTTTACACCTAATTTTAAAGTGAGTTTTTGTATAGAATGATATATGAATGTTTATGGTTCTAAAGGCTGGCGCTGAAGATCCCCATATTTTTGCATATGACCCAAACAATTAAGGCCACGTTTGGATTGAACTTATTTTGACCTTATAAAAAATAGCTTATGTAAATTAAATAAATAAGTTTTTATTTTAATTTATAAGTTCTCACTAACGAAAATTGTATCTTCATAAACTGCTTTTTTCATAAAATACCTTAACAAATTTATAAATTATACATAAAAACTTATTTATTTGCATAAACCATTTTATATAAGCTCTAAAATAAGTTAATCCAAACGGACCCAAAATACCTAATCTAATTTAGCATTTACACGGTGTAGATAATATTTCTTTTACTAAATAATCTTTTATAGAACAAAATTTACGACATTAATTCAAAACAAATGAAGTAATAAAGTAATACAACATGAAAACGAATCAAAGTTGTGATGACTAGCAAAGCACCGCAACATCTTTGCTGGAAAGTTAGCAACATGATTTGTTTGGCTCATATCAAACCGAATAGTTTTAGTATAAAATAAGATGATCTTTACACTTTAGTAAAAGGATACTGAATTCAGAATGATAAAAAATGTAGCAATGAAAACCATCTATCATTGACTTGCAGTCCAACTCTACGGTAGTTCTCCCAATGCCCAATTCATCAACTAATTTGACCACCTTAGCTTCATCTGGCAGAGATAGACACCAAAACTGTTGTATTAACCTTAAACTGAAATAGGAAATCAATGTCACAAATGGATGAAAACTAGTTCTAAGGCTTCTGAAAAGAAAACATAATAAAGGGCTGCTGAAATTTGGTTCAGTAATTGGTAAAACACACGATATCTGAAAGGTCTTCAATCTCGTCCTCTGTCCAATTGATACCGGACTGTGCAGTTCTCTGCAACTGAAAAGGCTGTAGTTAAGGTGTGACACAAGCATGTGAGGAAAAAAAATACAACTGAAATAATTAAGGTGAAAATCATCCATGCCAACAATAGAAAATATGTAAAACCCATAAAACAAAGAAATGGTAAAGCATAATTAAATCATTCTTTATAAACAAGTAACATACATAAAAAAAACCAGGCAAAGCACAAGAAGTGCAAAAATAAAAAAGGAAAAGTCTAAACTGTTGATACCAAACAGACATAACCAACCAAATCTGCATAAACAAAAACATTTATAACAAGCAGTGCTCCACGGCTATAAAATAAATTTCAACACATCAAACCAGCTCCAAGAGCGCACATGCATAAACCAAATAAGCATCCATTGAAAATAATATTGTTTCTATTCAGCCACGAAAACCGATTTATTGAATACCAAAATATATGTATCTTTGTCTATAAATAGTTTATTTGCAATCTTGTAAACAGAGTAACCGGATATACTCATATATCAGGCATGTGTTTGCAGTTTGCAGTTTGCACACATGCATAAACTAATCAATTAGAGTGGAACTGTATTTTAATTCTGTGCAACGGCCAGTGCGACAAAAACAATTATTACACTGAGGAAATCTTCAAATATCTATGTAACAGAAGTTAAAAGTTGGCTCTATAGATTCAGTACTACATTGAAATTAAAGTCAAAACTGATCTTACACAGCTTGCTTCACAATAGTGATATTTTTTACGAGCAATTCTGATTTTTGAGGCAAGTGTGTTGAAAAAATAGACCAATCATGAATTTTTTTTAATGGCAACAACAACAACCAAGCCTTATCCCACTAAGTGGGGTCGGCTACATGGATCAAATGACGCCATAGTGTTCTATCAAAAACCATATTTTGATCTAACTCATTGACCTCTAAATATTTTCTAATGGTTTCTCGAATGGTTTTCTTAAGTCTTCCTCTACCTCTTTTAACCTGACTCTCCTCCATTTGATCTACTCTTCTTACAACGGCATCTACGGGTCTTCTCTCTACATGTTCAAACCATCTAAGCCTATTTTCGACCAACTTTTCTACTATAGGTGCTACCCCCACTCTCTCTCTAATGATGTCATTCCTAATCCTATCCTGTATAGTCTTACCACTCATCTTATCGCTGCTGAATGACATATATATATATATATATATATATAAAGGAGAAATGAGTCAAGAATATACAAAAACAGTCGCCAAGCGACACACCCACAGAACACCACAAAGGAGGATGCCCCTAACCCCATAGACGGGACCAAAGACGCACCCACAAGGCCCCAAAAGGAGCACATAGCACCGAAAAAAACAAAAGAGAGCACCAAAAACCAAGCGCCCCAATCAGCAGCGAACTCAGCAAACACCTGCAGACAACAAAAAACAACACGAATAACCTGAAAGACGCACCAGGAAGGACGAGAAGATACAACCCCACCGAACCCTGCAAGCAACCCCAGCAAAACCAAACCACCACAACACCCTACTGGTCCAAACACAGGACGGGCTGCACCTCCCACTCATAGAGAAAACAGGAACTAGCAGGGCACTTAGCCCGAAACCACTTCCAAGCTAAGAGTTTAACTCTATCCACCATTGGCTCCTCTCGGAGTAAGCCATCAACAAAGATAAAGTCATTCCGGGACGCCCAAATGGTTCAAATAACAGCATGCCAAACAAGAAGCAGTCCTATGAATAATGTGTTGAAAGAGTATATTCAGAGAGTGTATTTCTCGCATTTCTCTTTTTGAAATTATTTCACGTTACTCACAACACTATTCTTTTTCCTTGTACTTATAAAACGGAATAGAACCTCTATTTCTCACATACTGTTACCTTAGTTTTAGAAATATAAATATAATAATGTGGGTGTTCAAATACTCTTCATACATGTCAAAAGACAAGAAGTGGAGATGGGGAAATTGAAAGGATCCTAATATGAAACAAATGAATTTATTTTTCTTTTGCCTCATTAATTTCAGAATCATAGTAGAGGAAGAGGAAAATTTTGTGAGTGATGGGTGTCATCTCATCTTTTTGAAGCCATAACACTTACGAAGTATATTTTAAGAAAAATCTAGTGCAATGAATCTAGAATAGGTCGCAAATTTGGCAATTTTTAACGGAAATTAAAACCAGTAGCAGTCTAGCAAAGTTAACATTGATAAGACAACCACCTTTAGCAGATTTGGCAATCTTGACCAACATGCATACACTTATCAAATCAAATTAATTACAATATAAAACTATTTCAAGCAGTGACCATAACATACAATAGAACTCAATCCAGGTACAACATATTAACGCTATCAACATTTCCAACAACATATTACGAATTGTTTACCAATAAACATAAAAACAAGACCTTAATAGTTGCTGCAGTCCAATAGTTCATAATAAAAGAAAAATATCAAGAAAAATAGTGAAGGAGAATATTTCACACCTGATTCTACTTGTTTGTATCATCTTCTTATACTTGCACATTATCACCGGGGACTGATAGCAGGGACTCTGTATACACGGTCACTTTGGATCTAATTGGAAGTCGACCATCACAATAGTAGTAATGTTCTATAAGTTGTTTTTTGTCATTATACTTCAACAATCCAGTTCGGCCATCTGTACTAACGATGTCACCACTTTTTGTAGAGCATATTGGGGAAAAGAATATAGTGGAAATGTCATCAATAGGAAGAACAGGGTGCAAAGTCCAATATGAATGGACATTGTATTCTTTCATCACCCATATTTCAACTCTACGACGAACATAATCCTTAGCAAATAGACTGAGAGATTCTCCAAATACCCACAAGCCCCAATCCCTAGGTTCATGGTTAAAACAATCTGGAAAAGGCATATTAAAAAGTTTCCTTTCCATTAAATCAAATGCAATAATAACATCCATAAATAGATCAGGACGACGAGCCAACCAATGAATACACCCATTAAAGAACAAACCTACGATAGTGTTTTGGATTAGAATTTGACAAGAACATAAGTCTACGAGTGTGTTTTGCGGCGGTATGTTGAAAATGTGAATTTGCAAAATTAATATCATGAGAAATCAGAGAAAACCAAGACTTACGAAGGCATTTGAAACGTATAAGAGATTTTACCGGCAACCTCTGCAAGATTCCAATTGACAAATCATCAGGCAGATACCGTGTCTTCTTCTTCTTCTCCATCAGTTTTTCTCCTCTGCTACTGTTTTGATAGGCGTTTTATTTAAAGTATTGCAGTGATCGGGTGATTTCAGGTTTACCGGTGAGCAATGCTAGAAAAGAATGCTTTGTATCTCAGCAAGTGTCCCTTGTTATATGGCAATTTCTACTGCTACATTCAAATGTTTTGAGTGTACGGGTACACCCATATTTAAATGAATAGTTTAATGAGTTGTTTTTTTTAGGAAAAAATATATTTTCTATCCGTAACAAGTATAATATTATATTTTATTTCTCAAAGATGTCGGCAAATCAAAATTCAACTTTTTTTAATTTTTATTACTCATAATAGTGAATATTGATTATTTGTTTCGATAAAATGTTAAAAAATTAGTATGATTCGAATGAAACGAAGTTTTTTCTTATGAAATAATATTTTCTAAAATATAAAAGTCAACAAATATCTCTTTATTACATAAAAATGATCGCTAACTTATTGATTTTTGAAATAGGTGTACCAATACACCTTATTTTAAGGGTGTACAGTAGAAACTCCCTTATTACAATAGTTTTCTTCCTCAAAAAATTATATACGATAGTTTTACTCGTGACAAAACATCACGTGTAGATAATTCTACCCCGTCAAAAAATACTAATTAAACTCATTTTAATTTGAAACTAATCAAAACATTCAGAATTCTCACATAAATTAAAAACATTAATTGATGTGATAATTCTAAATATTTTGATTGATTGTATGTGCAAAATTATTTTAGACCGTCAATCAACCACCGTTAAACTCTTTTAATTTTCACATTATTTATTGAGTTTAATACTTATACATTGACTGTGTAAAGTTATTTTACACACAACTAATGATGCTTGTCGCGTCAATAAATATGACAAATCATGCATTATTATATGAGTTTAATGGTGGTAGGTTGACAATACAAAATAATTTTGCATCCGCAATCAATCAAAAGATCTAGATTTGTCACGTATGGTGGTGGGTTGACAGTCCAAAATAATTTTGCAACCACAACTAATCAAAAGATTTAGATTTTCTACATAAATTAAAAATATTAATTGACGCGACAATTCTCAATGTTTTGATTGGTTGTGTGTACAAAGATGTTTTAGACGGTTAACCCACCACCATTAAACTCTTCTTATATTTATCGGTCGACATGACACCATATCATCGGATACATGTGTAAAGGAAATGTATATTGACTGTGCATATTGATTTTCTTTTGAGGAGTAAGAGTGCATATTAATAAAATTCTTATTTATTTAGTTCATTTTACAGTATTGTTTAAGAAATTTTGTTCGAAATTATAAGAAGAATTTTAAAATGAATTTTACTCTTCATATGTTTAAAATATAAATAGTATTTATTCAAAATTATGAATTTTTTTTATAATTAAGTGTAGAAAATATTAACTTCAATAATATATAGTTTTAGAAGATTTTCAATAAACGACCTCAATTAATAAACTCAAATTGAGTTATTTAACAAGGTAATTGACAGGGTAAACAAGGCCAAGGAGTGATCGAACTCAAATTTATTTGATTTAAATGTTCTTTTTTTCAAAAGGTAGAATGAGCAAAAGAGATCGTAATATCTTTGAGGACATATAATCGATAGGATACTCAATGCAACATGATAATGTCCAATCGTCAAGATTTTGTCCAAGTTAGCAATTTCAACATAGACTTGGATATCTAGGACCAAAAGTAAAAAATGTAGGATAGAATCTAAAAGACTTTTTTTCAAAGTACTAAAACAAGAATCAATACAAATGCTAGAGACAAAAACCATAAAAAAAAACCCATGAATTGAATTTACATCACTTAAATTTAAATGTAAATGTTTATGTTCTCTTTCTCTCTCTCTCTTCCATTTCTCAAACCCTGGTCATCAAAACTTTTTTTCTTCTTATCTATCAAAGAGGGTGATTTAGGGTCAATTTTGACCAAAAATCATCCCTCTTAATTGTTTTTTTCTTTCTTTTTAGTTAAATAAGTAATTTTCACATATTTTCAGGTTTCTTTCGTTTGTTTTTGTGATTTTGTCGTATACCACATCTTTGTTTATTTTGATTTTCTGTCTTTGTGCGATGTGTTTTTGATTTCTCATTTTAGTGTTGTGTTTATTTGATCCATGTTGAAAGATTAGTTTTGATCAAGGGAAGATTCAATCAACCACTTTTGCATCGTCAACGCATCAGATATGAAAACACGAGTATTTTGCTAGTTTTAATATAGTCATTTTTGTAGGCATATATACCACCATTTTATACTATTAACATAGATGACGTGAGGTACCTACACATTTTCCACCAAAGGATATTATCATACCGATAAGGGTAGTTGAACCTATATTCTTGCGAGATATGAGTCAACTCTTTAATAACCGAATCAACCCTCTGTGGCAATAAATTATAGTTATTTTTTTTCTTAATAAATTATAGAGTTTTCTTTTACAACATAAAATTAATTCATTTCATTAAAAATCCAAGGATCAATACAAGTAGGTAACGCCATTATATATAACCACCTTCACAAGGTTGTGAAAAACCATATTAGCCCTCATATAAAGCTCAACATAAGAGTTATTACGATAAGAAGTGAAAAGGTAGACAACTCCTTTGCATGAAGAGTGAAGACAACTTATTGAAAATCTAATTCTCAAATCCACTCTAGTGCTGCTAGAAGTCCCAATGCTTCACCAACTTTAACATCCACAAGAGGTTGAAACCACGTTATCTTTGCTCCCATAAACATACCATGTTAGCAATTCCAACCTTTCTTTGATACTCCAAGAATCATGCGTCAATGTTACATGTGCTTGGTTAATCTCATTTTCCTGTACACTGTGGCATTTCCACACTTCCATAAGCTCCACATATTTCACCTTCGATTTCATCTCGAGATCCTCATATTTTTTCATATGGCCCAAACTATTAAATACATAATCTAAATTAGCATTTACACAATTTAGATGACTTTTTACTAATAATTATTATATAGAACAAAATTTACTACATTAATTCAAAACAAATGAAGTAATAAAGTAATACAACTTGAAAACAATTCAAAGTTGTGATGACTAGCAAAGCACTGCGACATCTTTGCTAGAAAGTGAGCGGCATGATTTGCTTGTCTCATACCAAACCAATAGTTTGAATATAAATTAAGATGATCTCTACACTTTTGTAACTCAATACCAGATTCAGTATGATGAAAGTTGTTGCAGTGAAAACCATCTATCAATGGCTTGAAGTCCTACTCATCTGAACAAGTTGTTGCATAAAACACGAAAATGTTTACAATATGAACTATATTCAAATTGATAATCTGTCCAAGAAAAAAAAAGAAGCCATCATGACATAGCTGAAGTGATTAATTTAAACATCCAAACAAGTTTTAGAATAAAGTTCACAATTCAAATTCCAACCACTGACATAACATTCTAATAATTAGCATATACGTTTAAAAAAATTGATGCATAACCTTTGTATTCAAGTTCAAGACTAACCTCTTCAGGCATTGGCTTTAAGTTCTCATTTACAATTGAAGGTGGAATCAATGTTCTTCTCTTTCCTACAATTGAAGCCAAGAGTAACCACAATGACATCAAAAGATACTATTTCCTTACACAAAAAAACAGTCATGACTAAATTATACAGGACTAGTTAATATGTAGACCAGATTATGATATACATGTATGCCAAAGGTTTGGACCAAAATTGCATGAATCATTTCAAATATATATAAGAAAATCATGAGAGGAAATACCGGTTGGTGAGGAAAATAATGACAATATCTTCTAGTCAAGACCTCCTTTAACCCTAATATCATTTGTTTTAAACAGCAAATAAATAAATAATATAGAAAGCAGATTATCTCCTCAGTTTATGGTAAATTGAGTTGAAGAATATAAAAGGGGACTTAAGAATGCTAGGCATGATTAATAGAGTCAAATTTTGTGGTAAAGTTAAATTGAATATTGTTTTAAAGCAAACAAAGGCATACAAATTCATATCGAACCTTCAAATTTGCAGAATATAAGAAAGAAAACAACAATGGTTCAATTGAGAATTAAATTCCAGAATTGTAAGAGCAAATCCGAGAATTATACAGCTAAAGATAACCTGAAAAATCTATCAATGTCTATGAATGAATTCCTCTAATAAGGCCGGTAACTAAAATTAGATACTTTCTACATGCTGACAAGATAATAATTGTTACCAATAAACATTGTATAGGAATATAAGCTTTGGCTATTTTCACATATTAAACAACTAAGAGCAGTTGAACAAATATTTACCTTGATATCAATGTTTACCTTCACGAGTTAACAAGAAAAACAAATCTTATCTTATACTGCGTTAATTTCAGAATCAAGCAGAGTAGGAGGTAAACTTTATGTGGGTGAAAGTGTGTCATCTCATCTTTGTGAAGACATAAAACTTAGGAAGCATGTTTTTCTAACAAAAACCTAGTGCAATGACTCGAGAACAGGTTCCAGATTTGGCAATTT
>Ga0315913_1011296_pt1 | contig 10119 bp, 7 predicted proteins | sample MpolsnodulesMG_FD_207736 | JGI IMG/M metagenome (GOLD analysis project Ga0315913, IMG submission 207736) | Medicago polymorpha root nodule microbial communities from Los Angeles, California, United States - small nodules | ecosystem: Host-associated > Plants > Roots > Nodule | place: USA...
ATGGGAGTACATTTTAATTTTGATAATTTCCTGTTTGACTTGTGCCATGCATGGTTCAACCTGGAGAACCTGAACCAATGCATTATATTATAGTATTTTGCTACGTTGGGCTTCTAATAATTCGAAACCATAAAAAATGATTCAAATTTCCCCCTTTAAGACTGACACTGATCAACACAAAAAAAATTACTATACTAATTAACTAGAAATGAACCTCTCTCATCGACCAAAGCAATTACTACAATCAATTTTTCAAAGCAAACTGACAGACATACTTGTGGCTTTAATATAAATATAGTATTTGTACACAGAACTCTACCAAAGCTTAGGAAAACTGTTTCATTTTATAATCCAAAACCAACAAAAATTCTACTAATTTCAAAACCTCAAAATTAGTGTAAATATAGCTAATATTATTAGTTTAAAAAGAGATTAGGGCATAGATATCTTCTTAGCATTTAAAAATTATTAGAAGGTCAAATAGAACTAAATAAAATAAAATAAAAAAATTGTAGCAGAAAATAATTAAGCGCCTAGCACCTTCCAATTGGCAACTAGTCTTTAGTTTGGAACATGCACAGAGATTAATAAGGACATTTTTTAGAAGAATCTTATACAGATAATATTTTTTTTAAAGAGTGTATCATGAACAATTTATTGCACCTTTCATTGTATATGAAACCAATGCATGCATATTGGAGTTGGTAACATTTAATATAAGATTGTCAGAAAGTAACCGAAGTTTCTTTCAACAAGAAAAACAGAATCTTTTCATTGAGATTGGCTAAGACTGAGAGTGTTTTCCTGCCCTAGTGTGTGAGATTGAGAGAAACAAAACAAAAGGCATGGAAACCTGTAACAGAAATTGGAAACCTAAATGTTACTGCAAGAAGAAAAGTCATGCCAAAATTGCCTATCTTAATGAAGAACTTATAATTAATACACATTGGTGATGATGCAGAAATATTAACTTGTTAGGACAATATGTAGCGGATGAATGTCTTAGAGGATGGGGCAATTGCTCCAACAAGATAAAAATAGCTTTGAGGTATAATTTCCTAAAATATTATCCCCCACTTTAAAATATGTTTGCACCATCAACTGGAGATGAGTTTGATAGAAGGGTCTAGATTTTAACTATATTATAAATCAAGATTTGAATTTTGGTTGAAAGAGTATTCATATTTAGTGTTCAACACGCCTTGAATAGGATTACCTCCGATAGAAAAATCCTATAAAAAAAAAACAACAAAAAATTGTTTGCATCCAGTAAAATTCTTTGTTAGTACAAAGCTAACACATGTCTTCTCCCTTTACCAAGTTTCCCTATCTAATTTTTTGTTACTCTTTTCATTTTCACTTTTAAAAAAAAATAAAAAATTTGCTTTATATATCAGTTAGATATTAAATAGGTATTTTGCTTTATATTTCTACAGACATGAGGTTGTTGTTTAAATTTTTGTAAAATATTAAATTAATTTTTTTATTTTTAGTGTGTTAAAAATAAAAAATGAACTCAGGTTTCACCAAAAATTGTTTCTACAAAAAATTATCCTACTCCCTTAAAAAATACTCTCCCAGAAAAAGTGAGAGATTCTTATTATCCTATTGCTCCCCTTCCCTTCAAAGTCATCAATTCATTTCCCTCCTATCTCTCAAACAAAACCTTATAAAGATGTCTTATGTCCAATATTGGATTTTTCAGGATGTAGATCACCATTTTCTTTTTTTGAAATTTCCCCTATCCTTTGTAGATTGTAAACACAATTGTTTTTAGAGGAATTGTAAGCACAACTTAATTGGCAAAACTTAGAAAGAATGCAAAACATCCCAAAGTATGAAAGGACGTTAGAACATCTTGAAGCTAAGTCCTTGGTATATATTTGTGAAAAAAACCCCTGATATTTAAGACATGTCAATATTATTGGTTAGACTGCTCCTTTGTTACATCCTCGGTGATTCAAATTGGGTGTTTAAATATTTTAAATCTTGTGTCCAGTAAAACCAATCGCTGTTATCCTTCTATTATTCAGAAAACCACATGGACATCCTTTCACATGGCAAGAATGACCTTAAATATCTAGTTACAAAACCTGAGATGCAAGACAAACAAAATTCTGTCTGTGACACGGCGGCAGACAGCTTACTAGGACAGAAGCCAAATAAAGATTACAATGAAGTTTCAATTTGGTGCTGCAAAATGAAAAAATTGGAACTCACTCAGGTTACTTTAGCAATCTGTTTTCCAGAGTGTACTTGTTTTGCCTTCAACTAACCACACAGAATTGTGCACTATCTACAATCCGATCTGGATAAGATGGTACAACGTTATCTCAATATTTTTAATGACTAATAGTTTTATTATCCTAAAAGAGAATATTAATAGTCACTTTATAATGACACCATGTGAAACGCTATCATCTCGTTACATAAAATCATTCATCTAAAATATGCTGTAGTTAATTTGATTTATTCTGAAACCGACTTGTCCTCTGAAATTTTGTAAAAATCACAATAAGTTTTCCTCCATTTGGATAACCTATGTCTCCGAGTCATTGTGTATATATTATATAGATTACTGCTATTTGTTTAGAAAAGAAATATCATTGAGTCCAAAACAAAAAAAAGGAAAATTATTATGTCAAAGTTACCAAAAAAAGAGAAAAATTGGCGAAGTTACCTTCACTTGAACTCCATAGTAAGGTAGAAATAAAAACTTATCCTAAAAATTGTCCTCTAGATACCCCAGTAGACATTTATATAATCTACTGGTAAATAAATGCCCCAAGGCTATGTACAAGCAAAAAGGAGGAACACGGAAGTCCTTTGGAAACATATCTCGGAGAGACAGGTAAACTGCATGAATGTGAAATCCAAAATGGTTGATTCATCCCATCAAAAGCAGCAAAGCAATTTATGTTAGACCTGTACGCCTGTATGATGTATATAAAGTCTCCTTCAAAGTCAATTTCTGTCTACAACTTCAGCTGGCAAGTTTAGATCAAAAAAGCCACCTTCTTTTCTGGCACGCTTACGAGAAGAACATCCACTCTCTTCTGACTGATTAAGCTCTGCTGTTACACCTACGCTTGCAGCATATATACAAGAATCCTTTTCACTCAGTAACATTTCTGAGCATCCACAAAGTCAAACTGAAGAAAACATATATAAGAACATTCATGACATAATAACACGATAAGAAAGCTCAAGATATAAATTAATTTGGCACCACTTTTTCATGTTACAACAACTATTTTGAAGAAAAAAGTTAAACTTCAAACAATAACAACAAATAAAGCAAATAATGAGTTTCAATAAGCACCACAATGCAATATATTCATTCATATCCATACACAATTCAATCATGAAAATTAAATCCTTCCCAATTAACAATGGTTTTATTAAAATCAGGGTGAAATGGAATATTAATCAAGGAGAGTGTTTCATATGTTAACAGAGTTATCTTAGTCTATATATCGAGACTCCAACATGACCACAAAGTATATGTGTTGGGACATAGCAATGACTACTGATGTACTACAGTTAATACCATATAAACAAATTAGTTACTGATAACAGGTCAGAAGAATGCCTAGTACACTCAAAATTTCAGCATAAAGAGAGAAGCAAAGGGATAATACGAGGGAGTTGCGATTCAGCTCAATATTCAAACCAAATCCAACAATAGACATTTACCCGTATTGTCAGCTTTATTGCTCCAACAAACCGGAAGCTCTGAAGCCTTCTCTATGCCCTTTGATTTATATGGTGCTATACTGTGGACACTACCGAGATTAATAGAATCTAATAAATCATTGTCAATGCACTCATACCTGCATTCAATATAAAAATTCACAATCATCAATCTCAAATGTCAGATACGTACTAAAACCTCATCTAAAGCACAAGACTTACATTTTTTTACAAAGATCGTCAATGAGTGCAGACAGAGTTATTATCTGCATCCTTATCTCCATAAGCTTAGCATATTTAAAGGTGTCGAAAGGCTCCTCCAAAATCTTAGAAAGTTTTTCAACATTTGCCTCTAACTGCTGCTGTTGATCCTCAAATAAGTTCTGTTTCATTTCCCTTTCAGCTTCTGACATTTGTTCTTTAAAAAGCTCATCTCCAAACATATAAAATGCAAACGCATATGAATATGAAAGGACGCGTCTAGATCTGAAAAGTCTCAAGAGTCCATTATTTACCCAGCTATAATCATTGAGTTCAGTTTTTTTTCGTCCCGAATGTTTTTCTTCCGTAATAGAAATCTTCCCTTGTATGATATCTTTCAGTTTACTTTCAAGCTTAAAGGAGTCTGTGTGAGCTTTATACCGGTTATGATAATGCATGTACCTGTAGAGATCCCTCTTTGCCCGCTCAGCTGATTTCTCTTGTTCTTTGTAGCGACCACAGCTGTGACCAGCTATACTTGACCAAGTATGATCACGGCCAGTAGCTCCACCACACAACCAACTGTAAAGAAAATGGGAAAAATTATTACTGGAAACACAAGTTTGTGTTAGCTTTAACAGCTGCAGACAGCACCTGATCCATATTATGATACATACAACAACAACAACAACAACAACCAAGCCTTTACGGCAACATGGATCAAATTACGCCATAAAATTAAATTAATATATATGACCAAGAAACATAAATTATTACATAGAAAAGTGTAATGACCGGGAACAAGTTGGATGAGAATATATAATGCAAGAAGGAAAACTCACCAAAATGCTTGGCCGCAAATACAGCTAACCAAATTACAACCACCATTTTTCTCCACCGGTTTGTGGCACTTTGGACAGGATTTTGTATGAACAGTTATCCAATTAACAGTTTCTGATTCATCTCGACACTTCTTTTCCCAGAGCTCCCACATCAAACACGAACAGGGGGAGTGTGCTTCTGACAAGCATTTAAAACAAAATTGTTCACCACATGAACATTCTACCTCACACAAGTCATCATCACCCCCAACACGAATTGCATTCCCACAATGTGGCGTGCTCGGACACCATTTAACTCTCTTATTGTCTTCGATGTAGGATTCAAGAAGGAAGCGTTCATACTTTTCTGCCATATCAGGGTGCTTTCTACCAAGTAAAGTTCTTACGACAGCTTCATCACAAATCGAATTGCATTTGTGAGCCATGCATCTGATGCGTTTACTTTGACCCTCGTTTACCTTGACAAAGAAATGCTGTGTCCAACCTGTAAAAATAGACGGCCAAAGTTAATGTAATTTTTTCCAGTCTTTCATGAGGGTGTAAAAAAAGGCAGATCATTACCGATCAAAAAAATAAATAAATAAGCCATGCCATCCGGCTAACGCTTGAAAACCTTGATAGGTTATATGAATCTTCTTATGTTAACTACTAAGATGACAGTATGTTACAATAGAGTAAGACACACACAGCTATAGTAAGACACACACAGCTATAGTAAGACCCACCACTATTTATGTACTGTCCAGTGATTTGGTGGTTTCCTCTCTCACAAGATGGCGTATTGTCATGTTAGTGGGTAACATTAAGAATTCAATTCTAATTTTTACCGTTGAAATTTTGAAGAAAAATAAAACAAGGGCAGGAGTGACAGAATAAAAAAAAAAAAACACTAACATGTATTGCAAAAGCAGTGACCACAGTCCATTCTTGTTGCTTCATCACTGGGAATGTCGTCCATGCAGATTTCACACATAACAATAGCACTATCCAGCGAGACAGAGTCATGATATTCATCAACACTAACACCAGACTCAGCAAACATAAATGCCTTCCCTTTTTCTACATAAACTTCAAACAATTTTTCCACATCCCAACGATGATAAATAAGCATTATTCGTGCATGTTCTTGTCTTACAGAAAGCATGTCCATCACTTTGCGCAAGTCCTCCTTCTGTGCAATTATCAGTGATTCCTTCGTAATCACCTGCAAGTGTCAAAACAGTTCAGCAGAAAAATGTCAGTGCAGAGAAAGGACACAATCAATTCAACTTCACATAAAAAAGTAATAAATATAATATTAACCATTAGAAGCTGGATCACCATAGGTTATAAAACACAAAAAAGTTACAACCACAATATTAGGAGCTTCTCAATTGTAATAAAACAGAAACATTTCAATTTCAAATTCCTTCAATAAAACCATACAATAACAACAACAACCAAGCCTTATCCCACTAAGTGTGATGTCTACATCCATCAATCCACATGGATCAAACGACGTAGTACTACTCTATCATATACCAGTAAAATATATAACCATAGACTATATAAACACAAAAAAGAAACATTTCAATCTCAAATTCCTTGAATAAATTCAGCTAGAATAAACCATCAATTTAGTGTCTAAACCATCACTCTCACTTCAATTTAGACTCTTAACTACTTAAATATAACATGAAGCCGGGTCAATTTCATATACTTAGGGCTAAATTGACAGATTCTCATATAGTTTGGGGATTAAATTGACGGATATTCACCCAAAAACAATGATACAAAACAATCCAGAAATTCAACAAAAAAAATTAACCAAATCAATTCCAAAGCTCCAAACTTTACATCAACCCTCTTACTCTCATGATATAACACACTTCATCATCATTAACATAACGCCAATAAATACAAAAAAAAAAAAACCACAAACAACAACGATAACAATGAAAAAAAAAATCACAGTCACAGAAACACAAAATCACATGTAAATAAATAATCGAAAAATGAAAAGGTTGAAGGAACGAACCTGAGCAGCGGGAGAAATAGAAGAGGGCAACTGAATAGAATCGTCAGCGTTTTCGTAGAATTCACCGACGGAATCTTCTTCTTCGACGTCTTGATCGGAGTATTGATAATCTTCATCGGTGGAAGCGTAATCGTCGTCCATCGAATTGAAATTGATGAATAGAAGAAGAAGGTAGATTAGGGTTTATATTAATTATTTGGATTGGATCGAAAAGAATAGAGAGGGGGTGTGATCGGTAAAAGAAAAGAACGAAAATTCCGACGACAAAAGTGAAGGGAAGGTTATTACCTTACCACACACACACAACGCAACACATACTCTCTCCCTTTTGCTTTGCTTTCTTTCTTATGCTTAAATAACAATAATATTTATATATCAAAAATATTATCACTAAGTAATCAAAAAATAAAAAATAATTCAAAAAATAATTATTTATATATGAAATTTGTACTAGTAATTTGTTTCATATTATTAAAAGAAATACTCTATTTGTTGTGGTTGGGTTGGAACCTTGATACCTCTACTTATATGCGTAAGTTTCAATGATTATTTGACATTATGTCTATCTACAAAAAAAATGATAATGATGAGAGAAAATGTGAGGTTTCTGGTCTGGAATGCTTGAAAGGTTGTCCTTGTCCACCTAAACTTATATCTAATCAGGTTCGAACTCTCATAGACCATTCTTAGTCTGCTTCACAAGCCAATAGATGTAAGGCCTAAAATATGCTTCGACCCTATTATTACGCCGAGCAAATCCTCGAATTCCCTTGATTTGTAATGCCTCCTCGCATATATTTAAAGCAAAATGTTTGATGGTTACAAAACCCCATCGTCTATACTTGTCAATCCAAGGATTCTTCAACATTTACTTTGAGTATATCCGGTTCCACACTTATAAAAGATGACTTCTTATGTCTCCAAGTTACAATTCATTCACCTTAACACTCTTTTATTTGACTCTTATATTGACTTAAGTGTCAGAGTATCTTTTATAAGTACCCACCATTTCAACTTTTAACTCAAACTCGTCAAACACCATTCTTTTAATCACCTTAGATCAATTTTTTTTCCTTCCTAAAACTATTCTTTCCCTAATAGGATGAGATAATTGGGATTTTTAGAAAAGTTTTGTTTAATTCTTATAGGCTAAAGTTTCTTTTTTTAAAAAAAATAAGATTTTATTTTTGAGTTTTTTTTAGAATATTCAAAATTATTTTAGTTTAATTTGTATGTAATTTTGATGTAAAAAATGTAGAGTTTCAAAAAATATAAAAGAATGTAGTTTAGTTGGTAGCTCCAAGGACATTGATATGCAGAGGTTCAAATCCCAGATTTTTCACTTCTATATTTTCAGCGTGTGAGCCTATTTACTTAACTATTTGACCAACAAGAAATATAAAAAATTATTTTTACACTTGTATGTAATAATGTGTTGCTAGATTGTTTAATGAATTTAAGAATACATGACTTTCTGCTACCAAAAACCAAAAGACATGACTTTCTTATTATGAAAAAATTAAAATTACATGACATGACATGTTATCAAAACAAAAGTAATTTTTTGATGTAATGACAAATGACAACCTACGGAGGCAGTTATGAATAGAATAGACATATATTTCAAAGGAGAAATGATATTTGTACAACTATTTTCTAACAACTTTTTGACAATTTTCTCTCTCATACTCACATTATCTTCTTATTCTCTCTCTTCCTTTTTCTCCCTCTCTATTATTTTTGACCAATCAAATGAGAGAAAATTCATTTGAAAATTAAAGTTGTCATAAATGTTGTACCAAATAGTTGTAAAAGAAGAATTGTGGAATTGATTCCTTTTTTCCTCTTAGAACACAACATGTCATATCTTTAAAGTTAAATTCATCATGTTTGTGATCTCTTTTTGTTAAAGTAAGGTATTCGTGATGGGATCCTTTTTAATTTTTGGACTACATTGTTGAGATCTATTTAAAGAGGTAACACATTTGACATACATTTTTCATATGCACCGATCATACATTGAATTCTAAAATCTAAATCAAATAATTAAGGCATCCAAACATCACCATATTGATTACATTACATCTTTGTGATTTCTTAACACCACATGGTACTGAAGACTTTAAAATCTGACAATATACAAAAATATCTTAATAACTTGATATAATCTCATAATAATACTTCTACTTAACACCAAAAAGAAAATATAACAATAATACTTCTACTATTTTTTAGGATTAGTTTCTTAATACTAACAAGGGATGGAATCCAAATCTCTCGATGATGGTTTTAAAGTAAATGGCCAAATACAATAAAGAAGAGATTAATTTTTATATATGGACAATGTAAAACTTATTTAAATATTGATACAATAAAATCATGACAAATAAATATTTGTATTAAGGAATTAACTTTAAAAAGTGAGGGAATAACACCTCATGGCTCATGCATACAAGTCTTCTTTCAAACACCATGCAAATGGAGACCGATGACCTCAGACCGATGACACGAATTGACCAATGAGTCCTCGCATCCCGATGTGTTGTCGATATGACTTTTACGGAGCTAAATTTTGCTGCTTTGAGTTAGACTTGCGTTGGGTGGGACATTCAGCGTGATACCAAACATAATAAAACTTTTCCGTATAGCAATTTGAACATATTTTCACTTAGTTTTCAACAAACTAGAACTAGAATTGCTACTTTGCTATCAGTATACCTAAAATTAACAATTAAGACAATAGCATACCTCCTTCAGAGTAAATGGGTCAAAATTGTAGCAAAGTAAAGTATTTAAAATTAGTAACAAAATTTCATACAATACTGTCTAAGAGTTCAACTCATCAACATTGATTCGAAAAGCAAAATCTTCACTTTCTAACTCCTCATGGAACAGATTAAAATGCGGCACTTCAATCCTCTTAACAGGTGGTATATCTTCATGCAATGACCTCTGTCCCTGAAAAATGTTCATCTATCATAGTTAAAACTTAACAGAGATGCAAAACAGTAAAACCACATGCATATGAATCACAATCCTTATCAACCTCGTGCATAATCCTTCCCTAACAAAAACTAGAATTAAACAACTTGAGCAATAACTCAGGTGATAAAACAACTCTCCATCAAAAGCAGGGAGAGCCAAGATTGAACGAATCCCCCTTCCATGTGTAGCAAGCTCCAAAAAGAGCCAGAAGGTAGAAAAGGAAGAAAAAAAATACTGCACTGCACCTTTCCAAATGAAATTTATCCAATTATCATGAGAAACATGAAGTTCGTTTTTCTATATCATTGCAAAGATTAGCTCTCATATGATATTCCCATTTTGATGACAAAAATGTATACTTTTTAATAGTAAAAAATAGAG
>Ga0315913_1011297_pt1 | contig 10119 bp, 10 predicted proteins | sample MpolsnodulesMG_FD_207736 | JGI IMG/M metagenome (GOLD analysis project Ga0315913, IMG submission 207736) | Medicago polymorpha root nodule microbial communities from Los Angeles, California, United States - small nodules | ecosystem: Host-associated > Plants > Roots > Nodule | place: USA...
AGTCAGGATAGGATAGGAAAATGGTTTATTTTATCCTATCCCTTTGGTGCATCAAACATGAGATTTCAGCAGGATATGATTAATGTATCATATCCTGTCTCCCTATCCTGACCATCAAACGGACCCTTATAGTCCATGATTGTTGATTCTTCTTTTGGCGATTTTGATCTTCATTTATTTTATTTTTATTACTATTATTATTTTTTTATTTTTTTTGAAGAAGGTAAATTAACTCATCCAAATTGGCACCAACAATATCACTAAGCCAACCCAAATGAATTATTATTATTATTATCATTATTATTATTTGTTGTTGTGATTTTCAAAAAACTTAAAAGATTGTTTTTGCAAAAATAGAACACAAAAGCACACGAAAATTTTGTCATAAGTAAATTGAGACGTGTTACGGACTAGATTGTTATGTTTAAAATGTTTTGTGGATCTGCTTCAATTTTTTTAAACGACTAGAAAGTACCCACTTCAGTCTTAATACTACAAGCAATTTTTCACCTGCTTCAATTGCTTATAATTGAGACTGGAACATAACGTAGCTAAAATTTTACAAGGATCAAAATTGATACTTATATAAGGACTAAAAATATAGTATTATTTAAAGGATGAAGCATATAGCATTTCATTAATGATAATATGTTCGGGTGTTTCTACCAATGTTTGAAAACTAGCCGAAGATGCGTCGGCCTTAACTAAACTCTGCCTCATTTATTTGCCTCCTTACAAATTCAACATTGGAGTTAACATAATATTGTTTGAAAATAGTTTTACAATTATGAATAATCATCACAACCTCTGTGACATCATGTATTCAGAATGAAAAACTATTCACCCTTTTTTTAGCATCAAGCTCAAAATCAATAGGTTTTAAATTCAAGTCATGAACTCAATCTACCGCTGATAATAATCATATAGCTTAACCAACATGCACCTCACAAATTGGACTAAACTATTTAGTTTTTGCCGAAACAAAAGCGCACGCATCATCCTTTATGCATACTCCTATTCCAACTTTATTTGTTTGTTTGAAAAAGAAACATCAATATTGCACTTGAATAGATGGTTTTGTCCACTTCGCATTACCTACTTGCTTTGGGAGGGAAATTGACGTGTTGCGCATCAAACAAACAGCTAACCATTCTTGAAGCATGGTTCTTGCTTGGTCTACAGCATAAGTTTGAGGATCAACTACCTCATTTCAAACCTTATTGTTTCTTTGTTTCCAGATGCTCCAAAGTACACAACAACAAAAGTTGTGTCTTCTAATGACAATACTTGTAGTACCTTAAATATAATTTCATTGATGTTCATCTCCTGCTGAATCAGATTTGTGACCGAAATTGATGTTGATGTTGACCGAATATTCCATACATTTAGGCTACTTTGGCTTTGAAAATATAGAAGAAGATTGTCTTCATTGCTTGAATTACACAAAACACCATTTTCAAGGCAGATGACTCCTTTATCTTTGAGGCACATGTGTGTCGGTAAACAGTTTAAAAAAAACATTTGGAGGAACTTTGAGCTTCCAAATTAGATCCCACGATCTTTGCACCGTAAAACATGATGTATCGAGTAACTCTTGCATACAAAGCCTATAAACTTCAGACCGAATAATTCCCATGATTTTCTTTTTTCCAAATTAAACGATCTTCAGTCACCAAATGGAACAACGGTCTTTGCACAATATGAACAACTATTTGTTGCTCAAAAAATGATTTCAAGAATGACATGTTCCATTCTTTCCGGTCATGATTCATACAACGAAAGACTTTTAGATTAGCTAAAGGGATATCACTAGCCATATGAGAAAAAAGAATTACATCACTCGCAATCCAGCTATTATTTCAAACCAGAATATGCACACCATCACCTATCCTCCATATGCTTCCTACTTCAAGGGTAAACTTTGAATTCATATACTTCTCCATACAAAACTAAGCTTATGCTCCAATGTAGACTCGAAGAAATTACATCGGGGATAACATCTCACATTATAAAGCTCAGCTATAAGTCAACCTGAATTTGTCATAATTCTTCAACGATGTTTGCTTAACATTGTTAGATTAAAGGTAGATAATTTTCAAAACTCATATATCCATCATTTTTGTACAAAGATAACTTGTCCTGATAAAGCCAATTAATTCCACTATTTTGAGCTCCTGAATGTCACCATCAAAAGGAATTTATCATCTTTTCAATCTCTTCACAAAGAGATACAAACAAAGTGAATAAACTCGTGAAATAAGTAGGAATAGATTAGAGAATTTGATTTGAATAGAACTTCAAGCTCTGCCTTTAATAGACATTTACTACTCCATGAATTAATTTTCTTCCAAATCTTATCTTTGATGAAGTTAAAAGTGAGTTTTTCACTTCTCTATATTATAGAAAGTAGTACTAAATATTTACTGGTACCAAGAACAACATGTACACATATGCATGGCAACAAAACTCATACATGCGGGTACTTGCCCAAACCAAACTTGATTTGACGGGTTTTCCCCACTTTAAATGGGTTTGGGTTTTCCCCGATTTTAAAATACGGGTATAGGATGGGGAACGGGGATATAGGTACCCACCCCGAACCCCATACCCAAATACATCTTAAATGTAGAGAAAAAAAAACAATTTATTACCCCTTTTATATAAATAAAAACTCAAAACCTCAACCATTTCACTCACACAATAAGAGTCTCAGTTTTTCAGATGATACTCACTTATCATAGTTCTCTCTTTTCTCCTTCCAAATTGCACACTCTTGACCTCTCTCTTCTCCTACACCATAATCATCTATCACCATCATCTCTTTGCTGGACAATGCATTACAACATTGCGCTTGGGGATGGAAAATACTTTTATTTTTATTAAAAAAAATAGAAGTCATCCACTGCGGGGATGGGGATGAGGCGGGGATACTTGAACCCGTCGGGGACGGAGATAAAATTTGATTTATCATCCTCGCTGGATACGGGTAGGGTAATAGGTAAGTATATAAAAGTATGGTATCAGAACGGGAAGGTAAAACTCGTCTCTATCCCATCCCACTTTCATGCCTAGTACATCAAGCATATTTGCAATACTATTGTGTTCTGCATGTGAGACATTTTCGCTGAAAAAAATCTTGGATTTTTTAAGGTTCACTGCTTGACCAAGATCTTTTTCATAAATAAATAAAATAGAGGTGGGATATAATTGGTGCATTATTACACAAAACAATAGGTGGTTAGTCCTACATTGAGACTCGGGAGTCAACTTTTATAATAAGAGCAATGTTAGTCATTTTTAATATAGAAAGTTACTTGTTGAAAGCCACACACAACATTGATTAAAAACTTCTTCTCCTCAAGTAAACCAAAATTTATGAAAGAAGTCGGTGTTGAACTCATCTGGTCCTAAGCATTTACCCAATTTTATAAAAAAAAATAATCTTCTCGAATTCATCTATCATAAAAGGTGTTGTCAACACTTCATTATCCTCCAATGAAATAGCTTCATGAATAACAATAATATGGTTACCATCTCATAAAAGGAGAATAATATTTTTCCTTAAAAATAATCTTGTTAACGAGTGTCAAAGACGCTCAACATTCTAAAATAAATAATCATTATCTTAAAAAATTAATATTTTTATTACCAATGCATTTATTAGATGTATTTTTATAAATATTTATCACTTGTAGTCTTTCTTTAGTGTCACATGGCGCTCAAAAAACACGTGTCCATTACTAGTAGTCTGCAATCATAAACCACGTCAGCCGTAAGATGCTACAGTACCCTCCAATCACTTTCTGCACCCCCACCCCCGAAAAAACTCAGAATACACTTCTATGCGTTTCATTTCACTGTGTCCTTACATTAATGGCAGAAAACAGAAGAAGAAGAGAAACCAAACCTTCAAATTTTGCTCAAAATTCGCGACATTGAATAACCCCTTTTCCTCCAAATAAATTTCTTGGTATTGGATCCAACAATGGGTTTCGATTTGAATTTGGGAGGTTCGCCATCTTCATCTTCACCTAGTAGCAAACGCACCAGAGACCCCGAAGAAGAAGTTTATGTCGATAATCTTCGTTCTCACAAACGTTACCTAAGCGAGGTTCAACATCTTTGTCTCATTTACCTTTTGTCCTGTTATTGTTGTTTTTCGTATTTTATTTTAAAAAATTTAACTTTACCATAACTTCCAAATTGTTTTGTTTTTAAGGTTTCAATTTTTACCCACTTGGCAGCTATGGTGAATCTATGATAGATTTTGTTTTTTTTTTAATGTTTTAGTTTTTCTAATTTATTGCTTGTTTCATTCAATTTCCGTATCCTTGTGATGCAGTTATTATTATGCTCTGAACAAATAATAATATTAATTTTATGAATATTTGAGCTCAAACACTATTTTTTAAGATGTTTTTTGTTTGAAGGACATGTTTGTTTTGATCATTTAGATTTTTGATTAAATTGTATTAGTTGATTATAAGTTTTTATGTATGTTTTTGTAACAATCAAATGAAATGAGGTACTTTAGGCTTTAAATCAGAGTTGGTTAATTTTTTGTTTCACTTTGTAGATAATGGCATCAAGTCTTAATGGATTGACAGTTGGAGACTCACTTCCTGATAATCTCATGGAATCTCCAGCAAGGTCTGAAAGTGCTTTCTCTCTCAGGTAAAATCAAAGTTCTACAACTACACTGCTTTACATTATACTAATCCAATTCTGGAAAAATATCGACAACTATTTCTCTATGAACGAGGTTTATTTTGTAGTATCATATCAGCTGTAATTATTTGAAAATGAATAGGACCTAACATGTGCAAATTGCAATGTATGAGCTAGCTTCACATTGCTTGTGGAGCGAGTTATTGCCAGTTGCATTATTACATTTTATACATATTTTGGCAGTGTATGTTGGCTTCAGAAATCTCTGGAAAATTATACTTGTTTGATTTTCTTTGCTTGCTTCTTTTTATCATTTTTCTTCATACTTGAGAGTTTGGTTAAAAGTATTTAAATCATCATTCTAGCCACACAAAAGATATGCATAATGGTGCATAGTTCTTTGGTTATGCAATTTTCTTTTTATAGAACATTATGCCTTTTTTTTCTTTTCTTTTAATCTCTTTAATTTGGTTCAAAATGCCCAGAGTCTTTTCCCATTAGGCAGATTGATTACACGGATCAAATGATATCATAATTCTCTAAATCTTTCATAACGGTTTGGCTTATAGTTTTACACTTTTATTTTATATGAATAAGTGTTGAGAATGATGTTCCCTTTGCTATTCCAGAATGAAAGAGGACCACTAAATTTTTTCACTAAGGTTTTGTTGTGAACAAACTCGAAAGCTTGATGTAGGTACAAGGTCTTTATTTGCGCTTCATGGTCATACTCCATATTTTTAAGACATTCATCTGGCATCAATGCATTGTTAAGTGAATCTACCGCATAGCCTCTTATATGCTCTATAACTCAAGTAACTCAACCTTTGATTTTTTGGGGTTTTTGGCTCTCATAGCACAGAGAAATAGGCCATATCTACTTGATACTCCTGATACATACTGTGGCTATTTTGATCATTTATGTGGACTATTTGATAATAATAATAATAATAATAAAAAACGCAGTGGTATGCATGGACTAAAATTCAGGACCATTTACTTTCCAGCCATAGCGATTTGCGACTATTCGCTCAACATTTGTATAGCATATGTATTAAAAAAAATGTGGAATGCAACAAGAAAAAAGTTTCTTTGGGAAGCATGAATGGGCGGGAAATTATTTGTATACTAGTTGCAAATAGACTTGGCATAACGGTAAAGTTATTGTCACATGACTGAAAGGTCCCAAGTTCAAGTACTGGAAACAACCTCTTGTGTAAAAAACTGGGTAAGGCTGCGTACAATATACCAAAATGGTGGGTCCCCTTCCCAGACCCTGCGTATGTGGAAGCTTTAGTGCACTGGGCTGCCCACTAGTTGCGATTAGACAATAGCTGATGCAATCTAGAGTCAACTAAAAGTATGTTGCTTAATTTTTTCTTGTCATGTTTACACACCATAAGCATTTTTCTAGTCTTCATATGATTTAAACTCTATTTACAAATAAATAACTTCAAAATAATTCATATGAACTTACATGCTTTTAAGAAGTATTTTTGTCGCTAACTCAATGTATTTGCTATTTCTTGTGTTCGAAAAATTCTTACATTCCCAAGCATTATGTGTAAGGTTATATATGTGTTTCCATGCGTCTGTTTTCATAGTTTTATTCAAATTATATAATAAACATGACTCAGGTTGTGGACGGTTTACCTAGTTCTCAATTTTCCTGATGCTACTCTTTTCCAGTGTTACCCGCATTGTGTTTATTTATGCTCTTTGTGCCTTATTCAAAATGCTTAGATATAATGCATAGAAAATTATAATTTCCCGGCACCAATAGCAAACAGCTAGCAATCTTTTGTTGAAATTAATTCGTTGTGTCTCAGATACTTCCTTTTGTTGAACTTATTTTTAGGGATGACATGTCTTTACAATATTCACCGATGTCAGAAGACTCCGACGACTCAAGGTTTTGTGAAACCGCTGTGCATAGTTGCTCATCCCATCCGGATAGCCGACCCGGCAGTCCAGTTTCTCCATGCAGATACCAAAGATCACAAAACACATTTTCTTCAGGGCCTTCTACAAGTTTAAATGCATCTCATGGCTTTCCAGTCTCAGCAGTTACTTGCTCCCAGCCTCGTCAGCGAAGCTCAGACTCCGACGGCCGCTTCCCATCATCTCCAAGTGATATATGCCACTCAGCAGACTTAAGAAGAGCTGCACTTCTAAGATCTGTGCAGATGAGAACACATCCTCCTGGCTCTGCATCTTTGGAGCTACCATTTGGTTCAGGTCAAGAGCCTCCTCCTACTATTGATCCTGAGGAAAGGCCATGCTCATACCTGAAATCTATGGTTGACGAGAGAGATTACCAAATTGAAGAGTGTTCGCCAATTGGTATTCCTGAACCTGAGTTTAACCATGAAAATAAACCTTGCAGGGTCTTGAATATGAGTCCAAAAGAAGCGGATTCCAGAGGTTAATTACTAAAACAATTTGTTAGTCTCTGATGTGAAAGGGTTGCATGTGTTGTGTCTGACCAAGAAGAAATGGCTAGTGTTTAATCTTATTGGAATATGTCCTCCCACCATGGCATTATTTATCTTTCTCCAATAAATATTCTCACTGGTTCATTCTTGAAATTCAATACAATTTTATCAAGCTTGTCTTTGGAATTTAAAAAAGAAGTTGTGGTGTGACTGCACGTTTGGTTGAAGCTAACAATTGGAGCTTCAGAAAACCTGCGGTGAGAGGGGCATAAAACGCAAGGTGGTGGTGACCTGCAGGGTTACCAAACACACTACAAATCACAAACAACAATGTCAAAAGCATATACAAGCACAACAAAGCTATAACAAATTCAGAACTCAACAACAACAAATAACAAAACATATTAATTCGAGGCTTACCTTGTATCATGAAGATAAATTCAACGATCAAACACAGTTTGATGGCTACAATTTCACGAAGACTTAGTTCTAATATTTCTTGGCAAAAAAAAATTCCCTTAATTTCTGATCCTTGCATGTTATACTTGTGAGCCGAGAAAAGGAAAGAAAAAAAAAAACTAACCATGTTAAAGCATTGCAACTATTGATCACAAATTCATACAACTACAAGTCATTTAAGTGTCGTATTATATTGCTCAAAGTTGTCTATTTGGTTACATTCAACACTTACATGTGTTTGGTTCAGAGGCACGTGAAAATTGAATTTGATAAAATTGATTTTAATTAAAAATGATCTTGGGTTGAATCGAAATTTCTCTTCTCTAATCTAGAGACGGGGTGTTGGCGCTGCAAACTACAAATGTAGGGCGTTGAGATTTGAGAGACAAATGAGTTGGGATTGGCTAACTTTTGAGATGGAAAATTACGGTGACTTTAGTATATGTTAGAGTGTTTTAGAAGGGAGAATGAAGAAAAGGAAACGGTAGTTAAGATGAAAGAGAGAGTAACGCAAGTGAGAGATTATGGTGACTATTCTTCCCTAAACTTAGTAAATCTTAATCCGAAATAAACATGGAAGGATCAGAAATCATAGTGGATGGTTTTTTCTAAATTACCCTCTCTTGTTTAAGGGGTAATTATCAACCAATCAAAATGTAATATACATATGCAACATTAAATGTCAAAATAAATGAGTCATTTTTTTCTATAAAAAAAAAAGATAGAGTCAATTTTAATTATAAGGTAACTTTTAATACTTTAATTTTTATTTAATTATATTTAAGTGTTCAATCTTATTTAATTACATCGCAGGGCTTATAACAATTAAAATTTCACATCAAATTTTTTTCAGCTGGATTTCTTCCATTCCAAAACCTAGAACACCAAGAAAGTGAGAACAAAAATTTCTTCTTCATTATTCTTCCCTAATGATCAGTTCATGTTTCTTCTTCATTCTTCTTTCCATTTTGATTGTTCAATTCTGTCGTTCCAAGTTGCCGCAGTTTCCAATTATCGTGAGAATCGTCGTCGTCCATTTGATTCTAGACATCATGAGAATGGTCGTTGTTTTCAAAACTGTGTTATTAGGAACATTGAGATCATAATTGATTATCATGCTTCAATGCCTACAAAATAAGGGCTTATTTTGCCGAATCGTTTGACCTTATGCTACTACCAATTATACTACTTTATATTGCAATAAAAAATTAGGGTATAATTAGTTTTTTTCCCAGGTAGTTTGATCCATTGAATTCTTGATATGAAATTGATAGTTAATATGTGCTAATTGATCTATAAATTCATAGAGTTCAATGTTCTCTTAAAATGATAAGAAGAAGAAATCCATGTGTAGTGTACTATAGTAGAAAGGCATTGCATAAGCAAGAAGAAAGGCAAATGGATTATTACTTTATATTTTATTGTGCTGCTACTATTACAGAATTTTTCTTTTCATCATTCAAAGGCTTTTAATTATTATCAGTTTGTTTCGATATGAAATCCATGTGTCGAATACAATACAAGGGCGGAAATAGAGAGAGAAAAAAATTAATGAATTGGCGCATATGTGAGTCGAACCAAATACAGTGGGATGACAAATACAAGGCATTCTGAAAATGTACATAGGAAAGATTGACTTAACGTTTAATCATTGGATATGGTTTACCAGTTTAACAAAATTAGACATGGGTTGAACACATAGTTAACCATGACTAATCTCAAGTCAAGATTACATCTATCTATCTGACCAAAAACATTTATCGAAAACTGAACTAACCATAGTTTCATTGATTTCAATCAAACTTTACTTTTAGTTCATCCAACTAAGAAAAAAGGTCGAACAATTTTAAAAAAAAACAAACATAACAAAGTTAGATTGATACAAAGTAAAGCTTCACCGTAGTCCACACTAACTAGACGAAAGATCAAATATATGACAAAAACTTAAGTAGTCATAGTTTGATCCATCTGATTGAGAACAAAAGTCAAGTGTAACTCTGTAAGTAAACATTTATCAAAAACAAAACAAACACACAAAATTTTTATTGATCACGTATAAAGCCTCACTAAAGTTCACCCGAGATAGAAGAACGGTCGAACATTTGTCGAAAACTAAACAACCATCGCTTCACTGATTTCAATTGAAGCTTACTTTTAGTTCATCCAATTGAGAAGAAAGGTCGAACCATTTTTAAATAAACAAACATAACAAAGTTAGATTGATACAAAGTAAAGTCTCACTGAAGTCCACGCTAGCTGGACGAAAGGTCAAACATATGTCAAAAACTTAAGTAGTCATAGTTTGACTAATCTCAAGTCAAGCTTACACGTAGTTCATCCGACTGAGAACAATAGTCAAGTGTAAGTAAACATTTATAAAAAACAAAACAAACACACAAATTTTTTACTAATCACGTGTAAAGCCTCACTCATGTTCACCCAAGACAGAAGAGCGTGTTGGAACAAGGGTGTTTCACAAGTCACCTATTGAGTTTTGACAATAACAAGGTATTAAAAATAATCAATTGGATATGCTAAACAATTTGTTCAAGTGTGC
>Ga0315913_1011298_pt1 | contig 10118 bp, 4 predicted proteins | sample MpolsnodulesMG_FD_207736 | JGI IMG/M metagenome (GOLD analysis project Ga0315913, IMG submission 207736) | Medicago polymorpha root nodule microbial communities from Los Angeles, California, United States - small nodules | ecosystem: Host-associated > Plants > Roots > Nodule | place: USA...
TTTGATGGCATTGTACAAACAGTGGGGTGTTACTCATTACATTTTTGATGTTATAGTGTTAACTTTACTAAAAAAGTCATTTTCATGACTTCACCATAGAATTTTCCATTTGATATACCTAGTTCCTTTCCTCCCTAAATTTCTCCCCAAAAACCGAGAACCCCTGCTTTTATTTCCTTTCATTATGTATAGCCTTTACCATTCCCTCACTAACTATCCAAGTATTTGACTAATTACGGCCGTCTAATCTACAGTTTCAAACTGCCATTTCTGTTACTAACTGATTGAAGCCCTGTTGAGCTCAATGCCCTTCTTTAGAAATATATGAATAGGTGTCTTTGGGTAGAATTGTATGAAATTTCATTTTCTGGTGTAATATTGTTTTTGAACTATGGATAATTATTGATTATTTCCCGATGTTGGGGTCCTTAATTTTTTCCTTGGTAGTAGTTCCATAGTTTCAGTTAAATTCTGTGTTTAATCATGATAAATACAAATTATACACCAATTTTATTTGGCTATCAGAATCTCTCATGCTATAGTTATTACAGGGTAACAGGTTGTTCAAAGAAGGAAAATATGAACTTGCAAAGGCAAAGTATGAAAAGGTATTTTTCTTTCTTTCTGCGGCGTGTGTTCCTATTTATTGCAGAGGTGTCAGAATTTTTAGATAGTTCAATTGTAGGTGATTCTGCATCCGGACAGGAACTATGTGTTAAAGTCCACACAGACTAGAGATATAATCAAAGTAGTCCTTATAAGGCTTGAGAATTTCTCACATATTGAGCTAGGTTTTAGGGTTGAGTTAGGCTGTTAGGCTATTGTACTAAAGCCCATTCTCGATATGTTATTGGTACACCCATATTTGTTGACTCTCCAGATATTAGTCCCGGGCATGCGGGTATGGACTACCCATATTTGTTCATGCATCATATATGAGGGGTGTCCAAATCCAACACCGACTATAGATATGACCAAATTAGTCTTTGTATGAGGCTTGAGCAATCTCGACATCTTTTAGCTAGTTTTTGGAGTTGTGTCAGGCCTAATGCGCAACTGATAAGATTTGCATCTAAGGATCATAGTAATTGAATTGTACTTAGCTAAACCATGGTGTAATGGCACACACCTGTGTCAGGGTGTAAACTGCGGCTGCTCCCTTGCCAAGGTCCTCAGGTTATAATTTTTACATGGAGCATCAGCTAACTGCAAAATACTTCACCTACATTTTGACAATTTACTTCTATTATCTATATTATTATTCACACATTATCATTTTTTCGAAGAGTAGGCCAATCTGTTTGTTAGGTATCGACTAGTTGGAGTGAAATCCGAGGTTAAAGAATAGCAGTGACCTAATTATTGTTTGGAAGGAAGAAAAATGAGATACATGTGATGGAATCCGCAGTTCTCTTTTCCTGTTCCATCACATGTGTCTCATCTCTTCCTTCTCAAAAACATTTACTTCAATGCTGTTATTTAACCTTAGATTTAAAGCTTCCGGAATCACCGTAAATACATAAAACCATTCCATAGTTACCCTATTACATAATTTCTAAAATTTCTTAAACTCCCGTATAAGATGGAGCATCTAAATCTTAGCACTGAGCTTCTTTCTGATAAGTCGAAACTGGGGTATTGCTTCAACAAAAGATCTGTTATTTCTATCAATTATTTTCAAGTTCTACCAAATTTTCTGTGCTAGGATTTGAAAACTACTAAACTCTTAGTTTTTTTATTTTTTATATCTCTGTTGTAATATCTAAAATTTTATTGAAAGGATTGGATTTATAATTTACTTGCATTTGAGTTTTGTTGTACATCTTAATGATCACTTGGATTTTTGTTTTTCACTCAAGGTCTCCCTTTACCATCGATCTTATTAACATTATGTGGTAGTTGGCAACAGGTGCTTCGAGAATTTAACCATGTTAATCCACAAGACGACGAGGAAGGAAAAGTATTTTCAGATACACGTGTACGTAACTCGTAGATTGATTTCTGTTCATACTAAATATCTTATTAATAATATATCTAAAAAGGAAGCATGTTTTCCTAACTTATGACTGCTAAATTGATTTCCGTTCATACTAAATCTTTCTCTCTTTCATGATTGAAGAATTTGCTACACCTGAATGTTGCTGCATGCTATCTAAAATTGGGTGAATGCAGAAAATCCATTGAGACTTGTAATAAGGTATGTTTTATGGCCTAAGCTATCATGTACCCTTTATTTATTTCATTGGAATAAAGTTAATGAACAGAATGGCATATAGCAATAATTGATTTTTCTATTTCGAATTTGTAGAAGACGATTTATTGGCAAAGCAAGTTTTTTTTCTTTCTTTCTTTCTATGATTAAGAAGTTCCAATTACGATGGAGTTTTCTGTTAAGTAGAAAATGCAAAATGCCTTATTACTGAAGCCTGCATTATTTCAAACCCACTTAAACTACTTTGGAGTTTTCTAGTTATTGGATTCAGTCCAATCTAGATAAGGATATATTCTGTACATTCGGATTCTGAGAGTTCCATATCTTAATTTAGCCTGTCGCCGTGTGTTCTTCAATGGACCATGCAGGTTTTAGAAGCAAATCCTGCGCACGTTAAGGGTCTTTATCGTCGTGGAATGGCCTACATGGGCAATGGAGATTTTGAAGAAGCAAGGGCTGATTTCAAAATGGTAAACCTTCATACTCAACTTTCTTTAGAATATAAGGTATAAATGTCATCCGTTTCTGAAGTCAATTGTGTGCTTCTATTTTAGATGATCAAAGTCGACAAGTCAACTGAATCAGATGCAACTGCAGCTCTTCTAAAACTGAAGCAGAAAGAGCAGGTGAGATTGGAATCACCAATCAGTTTCTTTTATATATGCTTGAGATGTCATGGGGAGTTGGGTAACTAGTTTGAGCTAAGGTTTAAGGAGTTGGAGGTCTTGGGTTTAAACCCGGACGAAGGAGTAATTACTAACATTTTCCATTAAAAAAATAAATAAATGCTTGAGACGTCACCACAGGAAACACTATGACTTTATTCTTACACAAATATCGATATATTTGTAGGAAGTTGAGAAGAAAGCTCGGAAACAATTTAAAGGGCTATTCGACAAGAAGCCTGGAGAAATTGCGGAAGTTAAAGCTAATGATGATGAAAATCAAGTCACAAGTGAAATCCAGAAAGATGGTGAGGTACCGGAAGACTCATCAGATGGAACGAATTCGGAGGATTCACATGAAGCTGCACCTGATGCAGATCAAAGGGGTTGGTTCGCTCACTTTTGGCCTACCGGTCATAGAATTTTTTCATCTCTTGGGCTTCAAAGATGTACCATACTATAATTCAACTTAGACCATTGGCCATTATACAATTTTCAAATGGAGGCATTTCAGATCACTGTATTACCAGGGTTTTTAGAGAGTTCAGGCATGTTACCAGGAATAAATTTGTGTTCAGTTTTATATTATCATCTTAAACACTTGTAATAGTTAATTAAATAAAGTTGTATGCATAATAGGAAATAGCAGAAAGTGATCAAAGTGAAGTGGTTGTTAATAGTGCTACAATATAGTTGTAATATTAATATTTTAACTTGATGTGAGGATAGACATGATGTTTAGTGCAATGAAAAAGATGGATTTGGATCCCCATTGAAAGCTTTCTCTAGTTTTCCATTGATAATATGATAGCTTTGATTGTTAAGGTATTGCATAAAACTAAGTTTCAATTTGTTCAGTAGGAAAAAAAAAACTTAAGAAAGACATTAATTGAACGAAGAAACCAAGCCCATTAATAAACCTGTTTTTATTTTAGATTGAATTATCGTTCTGGTTCTTCATAATTTTTGTACGGATCAAATTAGTTCCTAACCAAAAAAAAAAAGTAGTCTGATATTTTTATGATGAGGACAAATTAGTCCCTATGTAATACTCAGTCAAGAATAACACTATTTGAGTTTTATTTTTTTGTTGAGAATTAAATTGATCCGCACCAAAGTCACTTATATCTATTAACTTGCATGGAGATGTGTATGTTTGCACAAATTTATCGACCTAACTCTCACAGTTCTCAAAATCTTTGAGTTGGATCTTATGTAATCTAGGATTCATCAACCAAGCATGAAACTCTTTATTTGATTGTCTCTTATAAAATTCAGATCATAATTGCCCTGAATATCACAAACTTTTGTATGTTATTCAACACAAGAAGAAGGAAAAGTCATTATTGATACTCTTAAGTTTTCTAGTAAAATGCAATATCGATGAATAATATAGGTTGACCAAGTCTAAACTAGTTACCCTAAACAATCACAGATCATAATAGCATGTTTACATTCACTTTAGCACACATAATTTGATATATTTCCAGGGGGCCTAGGTCAAGCTTGGTTTTATAAAAGAAAGAAAATACTATTTGGTCTAATGCTCACATCCTAACATAAAAGGTTTCATTGGACTAAAAACAAAGTTAGAGATGAAACATTAAATTAGCTATCAACTTAAGGAAAACCAAGTTAGGCAATCATTTTTTTCCTCTTTAAAATTCAATGCTTGTAGAGAAATACAAAATTAGAACATTTACAACATGAAATACATGAACATATGATGTATTCATCTGCCCAGCCTCTACTGGCATGTAGCACTCCCCTTCATGCAAATCCCTCTTCCAACCTACCATCAAACATATGTAATACATGGCAAACTAAATGTGTTGTCTGTCTCTGTAACTATTAATAGCTCTCCTTTTTCCTTCTTCACAAATCAAACATAATATTTCTTCTTCACACGCTATGAAAATAATTACTATTATTTTATCTCTCCTTTTCCTTTTTTCTCAATGCCACATTATCGTATGACTACTTCATAATGGTATATCAAGGGCATCCGGCCTTTTGTTGACAGAAACAATGTCTTTAAATTATTGGCTGCAACACCCAAAAGACATTGTTCTTGTTGACAGAAGGCCTAATGCCATTGAGATTTTAAAATATTTTAGCTTCAAATAGTAAAAAAAAAACTCATATATTATCTAATCTTATATATTAAAGTAGTTATGTCTCTTTGACAACTTTTTAAGCCAAAAAATTGATTGTAAATTTCATAATTTTCAGATTTTTTTTATGGTTTTATTATGCATAATGTTGCAAATCATTGTTTAATAAATGGTTATAGTATTAGTAGCTATATTTGATTGTTTATATTAAAATGTATTTATGGTTCTATTACAATGTTATAAAATCAACAAGAAGAGAAAATAAGTATTTTCTTTCAACAATCTATCTGATACAAAAATGAGAAGTCAAAATTATTTAAGGTTTTGATTCTTTGTCTTTCAGAAGCAATAACTCATAAGAATAATAAATATTATAATTTTTCTCATGACATATTCACAATAATCCATCACTTGCTACTGCATTTATAAGAAAATATATACATGATTGTTTTGATTGTTTTCTCAATGTTTATAAGAAAATATAATCCGTCGCTCTGTGTGTGTGTGTTTGCGCGCATGCGCTTGTGCGCGTGCGTGTGTATATGTGTTGTTTCATTTTCGGTTAATGAGTGATTTATGTTAAAATTGATTTAAAGATATAATGAATTAGTGTTTTTATTTTTATATATAATACTGCAATTTTATAATTATTAATTATTTAGATAATTAACTTCCTGTGCATCGTAGTTAATAGTTAAAGAGACAACATATTTAGTTGCCATATATTACACATGTTTGATGGTAGGTTAGAAGAGGGATTACATAAAGGAGAGGCTCGACAAAAAAATGAATGATTTGTTGTGTCTCTCTTCTCATAACGTAAATTTAAGAACCAAGTCACAATAAAGGAAAATATGACTAGTAGTTTTCTCCTGCGCTTGACAAAAAACACATAGAAGAATTCTCTTGAGATACAATCAAGAAGAACATTTCAAGCAATCGAATCAAAGTTAACTGAACCATTACATTGGTTATCGAATCGAACCATTATTTTAAAGATAGTTCATTACCTGAACTGAACCGTTATTTAACTCAATTAGTTGTTAAGAATCGAACTGAACCGTTCACATCAGTTATCAAATTAACGCACTGTTTAATGAAATGGAAAACTAGTTTTTGTTTTGTTTGAAAGAGATGAGATTGATGTTGAGTCGAGTTGCAGCAGTAAAAAGTCTATCCACAAGCATGAAATGAACAAAGAGACACAATCTTTTAATAAAAAATAGCAAATAATTATCCTGAACAAAAGAGACACAATGTTTCAAAAGGAAAAATAAAAACAAGGACAGACGGAACAAACTTTAATGCTCCATAACACTCCCAAAAACATAAACAGACAGAACGCGCCTTTACTTAAATCATTTAAGCCATTGAGCCTTTATTTACCATAATCAGTTTTTCTACTCTCACTACAAAAGAATAATGTGAATCTACAAGACATTTATGGAATGTCAACATTGCAGTGTCGTTTTTTTAATAGTGTCCCAACTTCTTAATGCTAAGATTTATTGGTTCTTCTAGTGTGATTTGCAAGGTAAACACTTTTATTGCTAGATTTGTTCAAATACTAGTATAAGTGTCTCCAATTCCATCACAATATTTGCAAACAACTCCAAATGCTGTAAAAATCTTCGAATATCCTGCAATTACATTAAAAAAACAAAACACAATTAAATCCGCAAAAGGACCAAAAATACATTTCAATATTGTACAAAATATTGATTTTGGTTCAGTTTGGTTCGGTTAATAGGATAAAAGGTTAACAGAACCATAATTTTGGTTCAGTTTGATTCGTTCTAAACCTTAAACGGGTTCAGTTCGGTTTTCCCAAACCATTTCAATAATTCGGTTCAATTTGATTTTCTTCAAAAACATAACCATGCCCACCTCTAGCTATACGTAGCAAAGTCACTCACATGCATAAATATATTTCCTATAAACTCCCTCTTGAAAAAAGAAAAATCCTATATACTTATATACTAATATATGGCTCTATTCTTTGTATTAAGCTAACATATTATTTTATATTAAAAATTAGTATAAGAAACTATTTTCTTAAGAAGTGTACACATTCAAAATTAGGCACTCAATAATATCAAACCAATGGAGTATTATTGGAATGATAAAAATAATATTTGATTTTTTTTGGTAGTGGTCGAGGTTGGAACCCCAAACTTGCATATATTATGCATTGTCCATACCAACTGAGCTAAGCTCACGAGGACAAAATAATATTTGATCTAAATAATAAAGGTCAGTAACAGTTAATTTTACTTTTTAGATTATGTGGTTTTAATAAATATTTAATATTATCCTTTGTAAAAAAAAGAATATTTTACAAATTATAAAAAATTTAGCCATGTTAAGGGTCCGTTTGATGGTCAGGATAGAATAGAGGCAGAATATGATTTAAAGTTGGATAGAGATAGGATATGATAAGGACATGATAAATATTAATCCTATCATGTGTTTGATGCGCATATGATAACAAACATGATATCATTATAATTAAATAAAAAAATTACTCTCATGATTAATTAAATATTATAAAAATGACATGTTATTGATTATAATAGAAAATACATGCTATCATTATTTTAAAAATGACAGAATATCAAGATAATAAATAAGGAATGATCTTCTAATCTCATCAGAATAATTTCTAACCCAGCTTATACTGAGGATAGAAATTACAAAGAAAGGTCAGAATATGATAGAAAAATGGTTTATTTTATCTTATCTCTTTGGAGCATCAAACATGATATTTAAGTAAGATATGATTAATGTATCATATCATGTCTCTCTATCCTGACCATCAAACGGACCCTTACTGAATTTCTAGATCCGTCCTTGTTTGAAGACCAATGACAAACATAAGGATATATTTTGCATTCAAACATTGAGCCCTTCATTTATCTCACAAGATGATCAAAACATACTCTAAATGAGCTAAGAATCAAAGCCAAAAAAAAAATCATAAATAATAATCATTTATGAAACCTATGAAATTCTATAAAATCTCAAATAATAGATGATGTTACAAATAATATAAAAAATACTGACTTACGAATCAATGCTTGGAAATAGGACAGCTATATTATAGGACACTGGGAGGATCTGATGCTATGTTGAAAATTAAAAAACAATACAAAATAAGTGAAGCAATCTTATGACATGGAACAAAGGTTGAAACTTGAAAAGCCAGCTTGCAAAGAAATATATAGTATTTGTGCTCAACATGAAATATATCGTGTAAAGAAGAAAAACTAGCTGTTGCTTTGAGTTTGACCTTTGTTTTATAGCATTAGGACAAGCTTTTCAGAAGCAGAAAAAAAATCTTAACTTGAAAGTTTCTATCAAATAAAGAGGACAATCATTGTGACATACTTTTTTTTTTACTAATGTGTAAAAATTACCCTGGCCTTTTCAATGATCTTAAGAAACTTAATTTAGCACCTACTTTATTATATTACCCTCAAGTTTAATGATATTGCAGTGTGGTTGGAGATTAGAGATACTGCCATTCAATTAGGGGTCATTATATGGTCCCATAAATTCACTTTGCAAGTACACTTTAAAAATAACAGTAAAATATTGGATTCTTGGTAGATGTGGATATAAAATTAATTTACATTGATCAATTTAATTTATAATCATCATAATCATTGACAATGTAAAATATTTTTATAGATGTACGAAATTAAATCACTCTATGATGTTATATTTTTAGATTAGTTAGTAAAATATTTTCACAAGTATCTATTTATAGTTATTTGATTGGATACATGCGTAAAAAAAATGTTACGTTTTCATTGCACTAAGAGAAATTAATTCCTACATTAATAATGTATGTATCATTTTCTCTAATATTTTAGTGTGGATTGAGTGTGGGAGCATATAATTTGCAATGCTAACAAAATCAAACATTAAATTAAAGTAATAAAAAAAAGGGGGAAAGGTTCATAGACAAAGACACTTTTGCTTGAAGTAACAAAAATGACAATTCATGATTGTTGTCATCACAAGTTACATGAGAGGATACCCAAAAGAAGCTACATTGTTTTTTTTAATCTTTTAGTAAAACCCAAAACGATCCTTTGCTGTAAAAAGAACATCATCATGCCTTAAAAGACATTGTTGAGCAAAAGGTTGTGAACTTGTGATAGGGCTAAAATTAATTGAACCAATTGCATGGTGACAATTGGCATAAGAATATTGGTTAGTGGAAGCACAAGTCTACAGATGGAAAGAAATTATGATTGATGTTGTGGTCTTATACTTTTATATATATACAACAAACAGCACATGATATGTTGCATGTGAGTTCTTATCCTAAAGTTTATTTTTATATGATATAATTGAAGCTATGACAAAAACTGGAAAATGGTATCCCATGCTTTACTCACATAGTAATATGCCTATTAAGTAATAATAAGGGGGAAGAAAAATGAAAAAGAAGAAAATGACATTTTCCTTTTGGACTAATGAAAATGACTGGATGATTTGCAATGATTTTACCGTGGAAGTTTCTGAATTCAAAGAGATATTTTTTACTCAACTCAATGAGATTGTAACTTAATTTTTGTAAGTGTTGATAAAGAATTAAGCACAAGGTTTGTGTATGAATAAAAGTATACCCTTGATCTAAGCATAGGTCCGCAAAATCGTAATCAAGTGATATAAATTGAAATGTCGAAAAAATATCAAGAAGGATGTCTTAAATCGTCGATTATAAGCTAGCGAATCTTGGGAGATGGTCTCATTTTAGTATAAGCACTCGCCCCAAATAATGTTTTATTCTTTTGTAAAAACCAAATATCTTTACGCACAACTATAAAAACTAATTCATTAAATTCGTTAAGATCACACACAATAGAGTTCTCCCTCAAGATTTTTTTCCCACAAGTAATGTTGTCAAAGAATCAGTATAAGATTGCAAATATGCTAGATGAAATTCAATCCTCAAGGGGAAAAAGGACAAATAAAATGTATCAAAAGTGCATAATTTATCCACCAAATTATTTGTCACAAATTATGGAAAACTAATAAATAAAGGTCCAACAAAATATATAACTGTAAAAATCTCACCAAACAATCTATGCAAACAAAAACCACACTATCTAACAG
>Ga0315913_1011299_pt1 | contig 10118 bp, 7 predicted proteins | sample MpolsnodulesMG_FD_207736 | JGI IMG/M metagenome (GOLD analysis project Ga0315913, IMG submission 207736) | Medicago polymorpha root nodule microbial communities from Los Angeles, California, United States - small nodules | ecosystem: Host-associated > Plants > Roots > Nodule | place: USA...
AGCAAATATGGATTTTGAGAGGTGTTTCTGAAGTGTAGATGCTTCATTTTGTTGTGTCAATTTTTCATGCACTTGTGAATAATAGTCCACTTGCTTTGTCAAAGGTATTGATTGTCTCTGCAAGAAAATGTAATATTTTTTTCATTACTTAGTCATTTTATTTAACATTTTGACTTTTTTGGTTGCTACTTTTACTATATTTGTTTGTTGGCATTTTTCATTTTATCTGCTTCTTTCCTTTCTTGGTCAAGCACTTTTATTTTTAAATAATGGTGTAGCTCATGTCCTTTACCACATGTCTTTTCTCACCCCTACAATTCTAAAAGTTAACATGCACATATGAATGTGTGAATTTCAAATTATGTTGAAATGAAAAAAGTTTCTCCAGTAGAAAATTAAATAAAACATAAATCATTTAGTCAAGAGATTTACATCGATAGATCAAGATTGGAACGATTGACGTAAGTCATCTGATCTTTGATCTAATGGTGCCAATTTCTTGACTATATATAATCCAAATCTTCACTTTAGTCCGTCTTTAGTTATAGTCTATGAAGCACGGACACTCCTCGGATGTCCGACACCGACACGACACCAACACTTGTAATTACACTAAATTATGTGATTTTTTTAAATTATTAGCTGTGTCGGCGTGTCAATGTTCGTGTCGTGTCCGGTGTCCGCATCCGTGCTTCATACATTATAGTGCAAAATTCCTTTTTGGACAACAAATTTATTGTACAATATGTAAAAACAGAAATGGTGAAGGAAAAGAAAGAATTAGAACTACACTTACAAAATTTTCATCTGTGCCATTAAATATTCCAGCACCTCCAGATGCAAAGTTAACACCATCCAAAAATAATGATACATTCTTCTTGTTGAAATTGATCTTAGATATTAAGGAGAGGTAAGGTGGTGACGTGGCAAGGCCTAATTTTTCAGCTGCAACCCAACCATTCATTTGATGCAAATATTAGCAAAACACATTTTGCATTACTATTACCAATTATCAATATGCATGCAGCAACATATCAACAATAAATCAATAACATCAAACTTTGATCCTTTATATTACAAGTTTGCCTACATTCCTCTTATCCTCCAATCAAAAATTGAAATAATAGTGTGTCAATCTTTTCTTTCCTATCCTTTTATATTCAATGTGTTCTTTGAGTTAATTCCAAAAATATAATGCATTTCAGTTTTTTTTACCATAGCATAATAAATCATCTTAAATTCCAAATTGGTGGTTTCTAAGCTTAATTCCAAATTACTTAAATTCTAAGCTGTGTTTGAAAAAGAAAAGTGCCATTCTCAAAGTTGGTGGCTTCTAAGGTACGTATGCAAAATTCACATGTTCTAGTATAGTTGGTCTTTGAATCAATAGATAAATGAGTTATCATTTAATAAAAATTATTTAATATAATTTAATAACATTATAATAACTACGCATTAATTATTTTGCAAAAGCCTCGACGAAATAACATTTAAAATTAAAGAGTTTGTTAATACTACTTATTATAATATGTTTAATCTATTTTAAGAAAAGTATAAAAAAAAAATTAGTATAATGCTTGTGTTTCTTTTATTAATGATTCATAAAAATGATTATTAACTTACTTGTTAAGAAAGGAACTCTATTGAAAATCTTTAATTTTGTTTCTATATTGAAATAGGTAAGGAGAGAAGCTAATAATTGTATTATAGCAAAAGAAGATTGCAAAGAATGACCAATATGTGGTTGTGAGTGTGTGTGATGTTCATTTTGAATAACTTACCAATCAAATCAGCAGCATTTTTGCCATTGCTAAACCTCCCAGTTGGTTTCTTAGTTGGAAAATCAATGCCATAGTGAGGAAGAGTTGCCTTTACAAGGGAAAGAGTCAAGTAATTGTTGTTGCCAACATCAACAAGTGAGTCTCCAAACACATAAATAGCTGGAGTCTTTTGAGCTTCTAAGAACCCTAAGCTGAAGAAGATAAAACAAGAGATAAGTAGAAATGAATTCCTCATCATTACTATGGAATTCATTTTGGAATTTGTTTTTTCTTTGCAAGTGTGTGGAGGGTTAGAAGTCTTGGTAAGATATTTATAGATGCAAAAATGTGGACAAGTGTAAAAGATATGTGGGAAACAAGAATTTTAATTGCAGCTTTGCGAGTATGAGATAGTGGAGCAAAGAGACTAGTCATGTATTGCCAAGAATCCATTATGATTTATAGTGTTATCTGTTTTCTTATATAACGGTGGTGGGACAAATATAAATTGTCACATCAAGCATTTGAATGATATTATGATTTTAAAAAATGTTTGAGTAATAAGACACTTTTCTTTTCTCTAAAAAAAAAGACACTTTTAAAATATTTGGTTAATTTAATTTGAATAGATGATTAATTCAACTATATAATTAATTATGATTTTACAATTTTCAACACGATTTAAATTAACTATATATTCAATTGAATTAACCCTAATTTTGTATGTGATTATCCAATTGTCGCAAGTGTAAGAAAATTTTAGTGTACAAGAAATTTTTTGTTATGTAAAATGAATGTGAAAGTTTGAAAGTCACTTTTATAAAAATAAAACAAAAAAGAAGGCTAACAAAAGCTTATTATATCAAAAAATTATAAAAGAAAAAGCTTCATCATAAGTATAATCTGAACACAAAAGCATTCAAATTCTTACTTTGGCAAAAAACTCATTTTCTTCATACGCGTATAAGACTAATAATAGGAGTAAACGTTCATAATCACAACCTAGCTAATGATGGTTCTAAACAAACCGACTTGAGAGGAAAAATATATTGCCCAATTAATTTTTGTTTTCTCATAGTATTCTATGCAAATAGAGAGTAACAACGATATGAGAATAATTAAGAATCTTTTCTCTCTAAAGAATTGTTTCTCTAATTGATGAATTTTCACACAGAAAAAGTAGGTTGTTTACCGTCATTATTGTCCTTTGTTTCCCTTGCAATTTACTTCATATCTTTGTTTTGATAAATCTCTTTTCGTTCCTTTTTATTTTAGTAAGAAAAATCAACCAAGGTAACTGATGAGATTAATATTTGTGATATGATTGAATTATAATATGGGATGAGATGATACTTTGATGGTTTTATTTGTGGGTGAAATTGTCATAATTCATTCAAAGAGATTATTGAGGGAGAGACTTGAAGCCTATATAGTTTTACTTTATATGTTTTGATGATGTTCTTTAGTTTTGTTTAATCGGATCACCTGTATTCCATGCATATGGCTCAAAATCCTTAATACTGTTCTAATTAGTAGAGTGGATTAAAAAGTTCTTATTGTTGAAGAAGTGTTGATCTTAATTCTTACAAGCTTCTGCTATCTGGTTAGTTGCTATACTTACTTCCGTAGTTTTGTCCAGTCTAACGTTGCTCGAGTACTATTTTTTTGTAAATTGAGGCCTCAGACATAAGGCTTGTTGCATATGGCAGCTAACTACAGTAAATTATCCGTGATTTTTGGCTCCAACCAATATTGGTTTAGACTTGGTTCCAACCTTTTGGCTCTATAGACAATACAATATTGGTTTGTAACATACATTTCTTGTCCTTTAAATATAACATACTTGGTTTTGATCTCTCTTTGAATTGAGTCTACTGTTCATAGTGTTGGAATTGACACAATATCAACCAGTTCAATTTGTTGTGATTGATTTCGTTATTTAAGCTTATGCTTACACCATTTTTCCAATCCAGGTTGTTGACCACTTATTCATCAACTGATGGCGGCGTTATTCTGATTTGACATGGTATAGCCTATAAAGTTGTTAGCATTCGAAAAGTCGAAATCAAACGTATGGTAGAAGAAAATTTACCCAAGATGTTATATAATGGGTACCCAAGTTCAAAGATTGTTTCAGCTATTCAATTGTTTAAGTTGAAAACAAGTTTGTCTCAATTTGTGACGCATGTAATTATGAACTAAAAAACACAAATTCTATAGCGGGGACACAGACAGTGATGATGGTTAAGCAGTAGACAATATAACATTACCAGCATCAACATTCCCCAGTATAAGAGACACTTTCTACTTGAAATTACATTCAATCTTCTAAAATTTTATTATAGACTAGTATATGATATGATAACTAAAATCTCGATCATCTGTCAAAGGATACAGATTTTTCGTCTTCATCTTTCAATGCATTTGTGATGAGCGCAACTTGACTCATACATAGCTTATCATTTGGAGAAGGATTAATGCATTTTAATGCCACCTGCAACAAGTTCACCATTCTCTCTTCAGAAGCACCTTGTGAGATTAGAGAGCTATCAAAAACTTCTGCAGTCCATTCCTCACTGATGACGGAGTTCACCCATTTAACCAAATCAAATCCATCACTTTTAACTACTTTTCCTGTCAGGAGTTCGAGAAGTATCACACCGAAGGCATATATATCAGCTCTGAAGGTGGCTGCTGCAGACATATTTTTGTTTCTGCGGCTTCTGATATGAGAGATGACGCCTTGATTTTCTGCGACCATTAGACCATATTCGCTTATTTGTGGGTTCATATTCTTGTCGAACAGAATGTTACTCGATTTAAGTTACCATGTGCTATTCCACTATCACCAAGCTCTTCATGCATATAGGCCAAAGCTTCAGCTATCTTAGCAGCAACATCTAGTCTGCTCCTCCAATCAAGAGTGTGTCCACTTTGAGATCCTGAAGAAATTAAAGGTGAGTACAAATATTTAGCTACGTTTATTCCGAGTCTAAATTTCAATTCAGGCATGTGCTTGTAGGCTAACAAATTAATTGCTTACTGTATAAACTTATTTATTGACATAAGCACTTGATAGAGTGTTTGGTAAAGCTTATGCAAACAACTTATTACATGTCCATAACTTGTAAAAACAACTTATAGCTTATATAAAACACAGCTTAATAATTCATTAGCAACTTACCATAGAGCAACATGAAGAGGCTACCATTCGGAAGATATTCATACGCCAGAAGCTTCTCTTGCTGAGAGCAATAGTATGCAACAGGTGACATTACAAGAGTATGCTTCACTTGAGCTATCAAGTTCATCCTTCTCTCGAATTCATGCTTCAAAATCCCCCAATCCTTGATCCAAAGCTGCATTGACATTAATGAAGGAAGAATTGTGGAAATGAGCCAAAGGGCAGAATGTAACAATGAAATGAGCCAAAGCTGCAGCCGGCATTTTGAAATGGTCATTGTGTCATTACTCAATGGCCTTTTCGTTAACACTTTCTTAAGGGTTTAACTCACAATGATTATTTATTTACAAATGCAAATATATATTAAGTTGTGTTTTCTTCTTCATAAGAGTCCAACCTCTTTAATTAATCGGTTGTATTATGTAGACACCTGAAAACCGGCATTATATCCAAATACCGAATACAAATGAGTTTGGACATCGTATCCGAGGAGAAAGAAAAAGAATTCGAGTAGGAAAAAAAAATAAGTATAAAAGTTCGAAACTGTATAAATATACAATATTAATGTTGGATTTTAGTGAAATAGATATTTTACAACAGTCATACATCATGCACATTAAACACTTGCGCTAAATCCATTAATCTCTCGCAATGATGTTAATCTTAATAAGAGGTTCTTATTTTATCTTGTGGTAATAGTTAATTTTTTTTTTTGGGATGTGTTAAAAGTTAATGGATCTAGCACAAGTGCTCAATGTGCATCTTTTAATGACGCATGTGTTGTAGTTAAAGAGAGTCAATAACAAAACAATTTGAGAAATGCTAACAACACACCTTCTAACACACATTTTTCAACACACTCTCTTTGATTGGTTAAAATTCACATGGGTCCCACCAAATCATGTGGGTCCCATATAAATTTGATGGGTCCATGTGAATTTCAACCAATCAAAGAGAATGTGTTAAAAAGTGTGTGTTAAAAGATGTGTTGCTAGCATTTCTCAAACAATTTTATTATTCCCTAAAAAAACAATTTTATTAGTGTAAATCAGTAGTGCTACCTAACTAAATAAGACATATTGTGATGAGTTCGTCAGAATGTTTTCGCTATATGCAGCATTTTCCATGATTTAATTTTCATGTTGTCAAAATAACAACAATAACAATCTACATTATTGAATAAAGAGAACTCCAATAATAACTACTATTTTTGGTCAAACATTGTTATGTACGAATTGGTTTTAGCTAACACAATTTCGGTCCAAATTTAAATTTAAATATGTAATATAGAGAGACATCAAAAGTAACTAGTATCAATTTTGGTCGGACTTTTTTCTATACAAATTTCTTTAAACTATACAGTTTTCCAACTTTAAATTTCAAAGCTTATATTGAAACTAACATTTAGATAAGCTAAGATAATATAAATATTATGGAATTGAAACAATGATATTAAATTAAAATGGATATTATACACACATATACATATATAGATAGATAAATAAATCAAAACTTGATAGAAAGCAAGTAACCCTTTATACATTAAAGGCTAAATTGCATTTTTTGTCCCTTAACTATTTAGCTAGTATCGCTTTGGTCCCTTAATTAAAATTCGATTTATTTTGGTCTCTTAACTTCTCTTCGTTACACATTTTGGTCTTTTCTGTTAGTTTTAGTTCAAAAACGTTAGGTTTTCTTCATCTTTTTCTCCTATTTTTCATCTTCATATCATTTCCATCAACCTTCAACAACAAGAATTCAAGAAAAATTCCAGAAGAAAATGAAGAAAACCTAACATTTTTGAATTAAAACTAACGGAAATGACCAAAATGTGTAACGAAGAGAAATTAAGGGGCCAAAATAAATTGAATTTTAATTCAGGGACCAAAGCGATACTACCTAAATAGTTAACGGACCAAAAATGCAATTTAGCCTACATTAAATAATAATATTTACTGTAAATATTACTTACACATGAATAGGAGGCAAGCGGGCAACAAGTTGCGTCGCTAGACCTTTTTGGATGGCAAAACCAATTCTCGTCAACAAAACATTCATGGACTTAGGAGACATAACATTGCTATGTATAACTCTTTGGACTCTATGGAAAAGGTTAACATCATCTGATGCTAGGAAGCCGAAAGTGTCAAAAGCAAATGGTATAAAAGCATGTCGATGGTCAGAACACGTTTTCTCATGTTTGGCCACTTTGCTTGATGCAACTTTTAGAGCTGCATATCCTACTGTAAAAGCCTTAACCCCTAAACCCGCAAATGGTGAAACCCCAATCAAGTCCACACATGCATGTTTTCCTCCAACCCATCCGTACACCATAACATCCGCATGCCTAAGTGTCGATCTTATATCTAGTGGGTCAGTCAGAAAGTTCACAGGCACCTCCTTCTTCACTGATACTCCCGCCCGCCTGAATATATCAAAAAGTACATCCCTAACAAAGTCATGCATGTACTTAGATCCGGGAAGCTCCTTACAATGAACGACATGCTCCCCAAAAGTATCCAGGCATGTCTTACGACAAACAGGGCACACCTCATCAATAGAAAATAGTGGAATCATAAGACGATATCGAAGGATAGTACGGTACTCCAGTGGTGACATATGCTGACCTAACCCATCAATTGGGATAGCTAGAAGAAAATCTTGAGCATGTGCTGCTTGCAAACATCCTAAAACTGTCTTTTGTCTAGTGGACATGTCAAACTTAACTTCCATATCTTGAACAACTTTACTAAAAAGAGCACTCGCCAAAACATGTTGTGCTTTAGGAGGGACGGTGTCCTTGCAAGTAAAACTGCTAACGTCAAAATCTGGAATCGTACCGCGAAGACCATCCAAAGCATTATCAAAATCCAAGTCCATACCACATATTCCACTGTCTCTCAAAATATGATCTTGTAGCCCCCCAAGACTGCACCCTAGAAGCCACAAAAACGTACGAGGAAGCCTCTACTGTTGAGTATAATCCTAGCCCCCCAGACCTAATAGTTAAAGGAACCAACCTCCATTGAAGGTACCCAAAGAATTGACCTCCGCAAATTACAATATCCTCAACCGCTCCACGCAGCTCTTTATCAAACAACATAGCCGCCTCCTCCATGTGAATATGTTGGCACGTTCTTAGGCCAAAGAAAAGTTTGGCGATACCCATGCATGATCGAAGTAGAAGAAACTCACTATGAGGATCTCGTAACTATGGAAGAAGGTGCATTAACTCAACAGCCCTGCAAGCTCTTTTGATGGCTAACTCGTCAATAAACCTTTATGTAATGATAATTGTTTTTTGGCAAAATAATAATTTTTTTATGAAATAATGATAATAATTTTAATAACCCTTTATATTAATATTGTAATAAACAGCCTTGCAAAAATCAACACATATAACATGCCTCTTATTTCCCCTCTCTATATCACATACCCATCAAATCCATCATCCCTCTCTTTATCTCAATCTCTTCTAAGGGGTAACACAAAGGGTTAAATATGTTTTTGATCCCTATAAATTTACCAACTTTTGGTTTTAGTCCCTCTAAAATTTTCCTTCAACTTTTAGTCCCTATAAAATTTTCAATAACTACTTTTGGTCCCTATTTTTAAGTTAATTTTAGTATTTCTTAATGAAATTGTGCAGAAATGTGTAGAATATTGTAAAAATATTTTCCAAAAAAAATTAGAATTTTTTAACAAAACATAAATTTACTATGAATTTTTAACCATAAAAAATATAAAAATTAATATTAAATTCATGTGTTGTTAAAAAATTATAAATTTTTTTGGTAGAGATTCTTATAATATTATGAATTTTTCTGCAAAATTTTATTCAAAAATACGAATTCTACATATGAATTTACTTTAAAGGAGAGACAAAAAGTGTAGATGGAAAATTTTATAGGGACTAAAACCGAAAATTTTAGATTGAACAATTATCTCCTTGTTTTCCGTGCAAAACCTGATTTCATTGGCTGAAAGTATTTTCGGGACTCTCTCGGGATAAAAAGGGTCGTGATATATAGTAACGCCCTTTTTTTTTTTCTTCCTATTTTTCAGGAGCATTAACTCAGCCTTAGTGATAGTGGTGTTTGTTGGAACGTCACATACAGAAAAGAACGTGGTAGCCTTTTAGTTCTGTCCTTTTTCATTCCCCATGCAAACCAATCAGTTTTGAAACCTTTGCTATTTCACATGCATCCATTTATCTGAATGTTTCTTCATTCAGTCCCGGTGCATATCAGGTAGAGGTCCCCGTATTGTGTAATGTTCAACCCTCTAGCTACTGTCATCACAGCTTTGGTATCTGCTATGTTCCTACAAGAAGAGTTATACATTGGAAGTTTGATAGGGGCTTTTGGAGTGATCAGTGGTTTGTATATTGTGCTATGGGGCAGAGCCAAAGATTTTGATGAGACTAAACAAGAGCTACCACAATCACAAATGCAAGATGATGAAATAAGTAATAGGATAGATATGGAAGAACCCCTTCTAACAGATAAGTCAGAATATGTAGCAGAGAGCAAGATGGAGCCCTAATGACTACACTAATGATAGTTTTGGTGAAACTATTTTTTTAAAGGAGTTTTGGTGAAACTTGATCACTCTCAAAAACAAAAAAAAAAATTATGTCATTCAAGTCTCCTTATTCACGAACGTGTAAATACTCCAACAGATATTCAGTACTTTAAACTAATAAGATAAGTGTGTATTGGGGAAAAAAGTATGAATATGAAATTCATATAAGTTTTTCCCATAAACTTTACTATTTACAACTGCTCGTTTTTCTTGGACTTCAAAAGTTTTTCCTAATAGTTTTAGCTCTTTGCCAAACTCTTTTGAGAGTTGTTTCATTCACTGTTTGTTTGCAGTTGTTTTTTATGTGCTGGTAGCCTTGGACTGAAATAACATGTTTGATATGGTGGTGACAGATTTAGAGAAAACACCAAATTGAAAATCAATTGGAAAGGGGCCACACCATCAACTCAAATGAAAATATAAAATTATTGACACCCGTGTATTAACTACATATATGAGTGATTGTATATCTATAATTGTAGGTTAATGTTTGCAAGCAATTAATGTATGTGATGCCAAAAGAGAGAAATTTTTAGGTTAAAATTAGGGTTAAATATAGCTTGACCGGTTAAGATTTATAAATAAGAGAT
>Ga0315913_1011303_pt1 | contig 10116 bp, 6 predicted proteins | sample MpolsnodulesMG_FD_207736 | JGI IMG/M metagenome (GOLD analysis project Ga0315913, IMG submission 207736) | Medicago polymorpha root nodule microbial communities from Los Angeles, California, United States - small nodules | ecosystem: Host-associated > Plants > Roots > Nodule | place: USA...
TAGAGACACATAGAAACTTCTATTTTTCTTTTATTATTTTTTTATTTTATTTTCATAGCTAGTTGCCTCTGATTATGCTTCTTTAAGTATAATAATTCTCTTCTAAATCATCAAAGCCAGGATGAAAGAGAGAATATGAGAAGCAAATGCTATTTTAATTGTACAGAGGATATATACATACATAATACTTCATTTTGTCTTTTATATATTTGTTTACGTATATATAATTATAAATAAATAATGTATACAAGAGAATCACCAAGAAAGTGGAACTTTATTCTCTTTTTTCTGTAATATGGTTTGGTCTTGATTTGAAATTGAACTATGTTATGTTTCTTTTTGCTTGATTTCAAGTGTTGTATAGCAACCAACTTTGATGCTAAACTTTCTATTTTAATGACAAATTAATGATGGTAGTTAGTGGTTACTGGTTACAAATTACAAATTATAACTCCTCGCTCAGACCCCCTTATCACTCTAAACGTTGATGCTAACTATTTCATTGTCAGAATGATCTTTGATTATACACTAAAACTATTAGAAGCTAGTCTTGGTAATTTCAACCAAAAAATAGTAAATTATGGGATCCAAATTTGGGATTTCCTTATTCAATTTTCAAAAAGTGTCATTTATAATACAATTTTGGTCGAAATTACTATTAGAAGCTCTATATTATTCAACTGCAATGCCTTGTCCGAAAATATACTATTAGACGCTCTATATTATTCAACTGTATGAATTATGCATAAGATTGATTATATTATGTCAATGAAAAAGTATTAACATAAATCAAGATTTAATAAAACTAATATCTAAACTATAAATCATACTTGCATCCTAGTCTCTATATAGATCAAACCTTTAGTTAATTAGAAAGAAAGAAAGAAGCCTTCTCAACACTATATGGTGTTTCAACAATAATGTTGACATATCAAATTATTGCTCAAGAGATCATGGAGTTCAAAACCGACACAGTTGTGGTGGGACAGACTCCATAACTGTGACAGTGCAAGATTAACTGGACATTATGATCTATCTGCAACAGCTGGTAGACATGGTTACGTTTCAAACTCATCAATCTAAAAGTAGACCAAGATACATGAATCCTTATAACAGAAACTTGCCCTGATTACTTACGCTTTGTTACTTAGGAATCTGCTATTTTCGCCACTTTCATGACGTAGACACTTGATTAAGATCTATCATATATATCAATACAGCAGGTTAACGTATCTGGCGTGTGTGCAATTCTAAAATTTAGTTATTGTTTTGCCAAATTTTCACCAATTTTTCTCATAAATCTTCTCCAGCAGAATTACTATGAACGGGTAGGATCATTCTTGGTACACTTTTCCATATTAAAATATTATCTGTTACATAGCCAAAAATCTAACTCTAAACAATGGTAACCAGGCTGATAAAATAGACTAGACTACTAACACAAATATATCACCAGAGACTATAAACAATGTCCCTATTTGTAGAACCAAAATTTACGGTCAAAATGCAAACTGCACAAAGAAGTTTCCAGGTTGAAATAGAACATTGCATTGGGCAAGGTTTGGCATAGCGTTTAGAAAGACAACATTTCATCTGCGCTCACCATATCTACAGGCATCCTACCATTTTGACCGGTATAAGACCCCATCCTCATGTCTAATATTTCCAGTTGGGATTTGACCCATGGTGGAGTGGATCTACCATCAATCCACAGAGCTTCTCCAGTATCTTTGTGCTTAAAATCAGGAGCTTTGGGGTTCCTCTGCAAAGTTACCAGAAATGTTTGTGTTTGTGAAGACACGGTGCATGAGAAATTCATAACAATTACTCAAAACGAAATGGAGGAAATTTGTAAACAAAATCTTATTCATCCATCAGTGGTTGTCAACTGAGTTAGACATGGTTATTAAAACATGCAGATAGTTCTCCATGTTAATCCAAACAAAGAAAGTCAAGGTAACAATAATACTAGTTTGATATGAAGTAATCAAGATGTCTTTTGTTCGAATCGTTGAATTATTATTTATATATATTGATCAGGATCTATAAAAATAAACCACTGGCCAAATATAATGCAAGCTGCGAATTATTGGAATTATTGTTTCCTTCACTGTTGCTAAGGCTGCAAGTACCTGGTTCTCATTGGGTACCAAGGCGCAGTTAAATTATTGACAATCATGCAAAGAATTAAATATATAAAAGAAATAAAAAATAAAAACTTGTTCAGAAAAGGTTTTAATTTTTTGGATAGACAAATTTTTCTCATAAATGCAAAAGGGGTACACAGTATGCTGCCAATAGGGTTGACTCTGTTTGGCAAGCTTTTCAAAACAAAAAAAAAATTATAGAAAGAGATGTTAAAACTATATTGGAACAATTAGAAGTTTTTAAAATAAAAACTTTTACAAATTGAAATTACCTTCCGCGTCTCAACTATTTTCACAATTCTCTCATTTAACTTCTTCAGGAACAACTATAAGTACATAAAAACTTCTCCAAACATGAAGAACTATAAAGTTGTCTATATGAACAAGGGCTTTGGGGTTCAATTCCAGAAACTGATCCTCTATGGATAAGTTATTTATAAGTACCGACATAGATCACGTCCTAAACTTCAGCGCAAAAAATATGAAATGGAGGAAACAATAATATTGGATAAGCATGAAGTAATCAAGATGTCATTTTGTGCAAAATAATCGATTTGTTATTTATGGGTTCATAAAAATAAATAGCTGACTCAATATAATGCAAGCAGCAAGATATTGGAATCATTCCCTTCACCGTTGTCTGTTGATATGTCCATTGCGGCAAGTGCAGACACCTAATTCTTAATGGAAAAGGTGCCAAGGTACTGCAATTAAATTATTATAAACTATGACTACATAAAAACCTTGTTCAGAAAAGGAATTTTTTATTTTTTGGATAGAAAACGTTCTCATTAATGCAGAAGGAGTATGTGGAATGTCAACAGGGTTGACGTCTGTTTGATAAACTTCTCAAAAAACACTTACAGGAAAAGAGATATTAAAATAATCTTGGAATAATTAAAAGTTTTTTAAATAAAAACTTGTACGAAATTGAAATTAGCTTCACCATCTGAACTATTTCACAATTCTATCATTTAACTTCATGAAAAACTACAAGTTCATAAGAACTTCTGCAAACATAAAGAACTAAACATTTGCTTAACAAGGGCTTTAGGGCTCAACTCCAGAAACTAATCCTTTATGGACAAGTTATTTAAAGTACCGACATAAACCTAGTAAGTCCGAAGCCTATAAATGGGGCAACCTACCCTCTTCTTAATCCTAAACTTCAGTGCATGAAAAATGAAATGGAGGAAATCATTGAAAGGCTAGTGGAAAGAGTGTGGTTGAGGTTGATGTCGTAGACCTTGGAGAGAGAATTAACTCCAAATACAATGGCATGTTAACAATAATCAATCAACATGCATGCAGTATAAAACTTGAAAGTCGAAACAAACACTTGAAGACACACAAAAGAAAAAGACAACATTATATATGAATATGCAACTTTTCTTATTTCACATGATTAGTTAACATTACCTTGTTCCTCCTATTGTCCCACCACTCCCCTGGGTTGGCAAAGAAAGCTTGCCATAATTCCACCACAGAACCAGTCGTACCATTTGTAGCATAACTCGCCTTCTTGCCTGAAACAATAACAGAAAAAGGCTTAAAAATATGTGGTAAAAAGCGAACCCCAGATAAAGCAGATACTACATACTACTATCCACTGGTAAATTCTGTTCAACTTTTACAGGAAGCAGAATTGATTATATAATTGATTTTGCATTTCGAGTTTTTTCCTCTACAATTGATTTTTAGCCTCAAATTTATTGTTCAACTCACTTGAAGATACAATTTCGAGTTCTTTCCTCTACAATTGATTTTTAGCCTCAAATTTATTGTTCAACTCACTTTTACGATATATCCAAACAATACTCACTTTACATTTAATTCAACTTTCATCGGAATCAATTCATTCAAAATCAATTTTATCACTGCAGAACTAAAAGTACACTTAATATATGACTTACCATTGTCATCAGACATAATGAAATCAAAATCTTGATCATGTGACCGCACCGGCGCATCACTCCTATCAATGAAATTCAGCTGCTGAGCAACCACCTGAACAAAAATCCACAACACAATGACATTCAATTTAGCATCAATAGAATCAAAATCAAAATCAAATTTCATAATCACAACAAACACAACAGTTACAAAAAAAAAACCTTATAGTAAGTTTGTTGTTTGCCATCAACCGTATCAACCGTATCAGTAACAAGCCGACCAGAAACATGAATCTGATGACCTTTCTGAACATGTTGAGAAGCAACATGAGCAAGTTCATCCCAGAAAGTCAAATGAATCCACGACATTTGCGAAGCATTTTTCTTGACGGAGAGACGAGTCCAAGCAACAACTTTCCCGGACGGAAGGTGTTTGATTTCGATGGGGTTTGCGACGAAGCCGATTAAATTGACGGAGTTGCTGAGGTCCTTGTTCCATGAAATCTCAGCGGGTTTAGGGTATGATGCTGCTCCATTGTTGGTGATGGAATTGGAGCAGTTCAATTTTAACTTCACGTTGAAATTTTTGTGGGTTGTTTTAGAAGGGAATTTGAATTTGGGGATGAAATTAGGGTTTTGAGGGAAACTGGTGAGGTTTCTGAAGCGAGTTGATGAAAGTGAAACTGTTTGCTCTAACGCCATTTCTGCTGTTGCCGTTTGATGATAAGGGGGAATTGGCGGTCAATTTCCAGTTTTATTTTGGCGAAACAGAAATTAAATTGGGCTTTGGTCTATTTATATTGAGAGGAATTTTCCCACCATCACTAACATGACTTGAAAATTGCTCTTTAAGCACCTTGAAATTGCTTACAAGCACCTTGAATTGCCGAAAATGCTTCCATCGGGTCATAATTCTCGATCGACTTAGATCGGGAGATAAAAATCAATCAGTCTCGAACATGACTTGCTAGTAAATCGGGAGTTATGCCTTGAACATGGATCAGGAGTTAGAACATGATTCGTTCCTTGAACATTAAAATTCAAATACAATCCAACGTTACGGAAATTGACAACACGATATAAAATTACATTAAATATCTATTAACACTTTGTGCACTTGTAGTTTGAACGAACTCATAGATAAAACACTTCATCTTTAGATATCATACAGGAAAACAAGGACTCATCGCTATCATCCTTAAGAATCTTAGGTTGGTAAACAACAATATCTTTGTCATTATTATTTGTCATATCTATGTATGGTACTTGAACAACAACATGAGACACAATACGACTTTCATCAGGATCGTTATCGAAATGGTTAGGTTTTGTATTTAACTCATCTAACTTGTCGGTGGGTGTTAAAAACTTTTTAACCGTCTTTTTTCAAAGTTTCATATCTGACATAAGCTTCTATCTGATCTACCTGAGACATGGTTCATGTTAGAGATGTAGATACAAGAAAAAATATCAAAAAAAAATGAAATGAAAGAAAGGATAAAATGAAATGTAGATTCACTAGAGACATATATTTATATAAAATATAGTGCAATATTATCTACATAAATTATTGGTATATTATACACCATATAAAAGACGTGTATTTATACAACGTTAGTGATACATTGACCAACGTTAGGGGAGTGAAGGAGAGAGAGTTAAAAATGCTATGGAATAACATATTTCAAGTTTCTTAACGATGTTTTTAGTTAAAAGATATTATGTAATATGTGATCTGTATAAGTATATATTAATGAAGAATGGTTAATGTCTCTTTTGTTACTAGTATTTTAGTTGTAAGTAACTTTTTAAGATTTTTTTTGTTAACATATCTAGATTGTATCATATCACATATTGTATGTATTGCACGTATGTATGTATCATATCACACTCCTACCACGCATCAAGACTCCATAGTTATTGTATCTTTACCCTTTTTACATACGAGGTAGGGGGAAGCTATAGGTTTATTATAGGCTTTGAATTAGGTTCTGGATTAAAATGTGTTATTTTCATAGTAGACAAATATAAATAAGTTAATTTATACAAATAAATAAGCTTTTATATTTAATTTATAAGTTTTTACAAACAAAATTTGTATCTTTATATACGGTTTTTTCTAGGGATGTCAATGGACATCCATAGGTACGGGTAGTATGATATCCGTCTCCGCCTCTTTGAATAAATATGGTATCCGTGTGGGTATCTCTATACGGGTAATCCACGGGTATTTAGATACTCATCGATATTTGCGGGTATCCATGGATTTTTTAAATAATTTTTTTGTACAAAGAAAAATATTTTTTTAATTACCTACAAACTTCAACTTTTAAACATCCATACATAACATGTTCCATTCTAATTTCATAATCCAAACAAATTCATCTTACATAATCTCATGCAAATTCACCATACCATAGAGCATACAAAATTCATTATTCTTACATAATCCATACAAATTCTTGAAGTAAAATAAAAGGATAAATTCATCCAAAATCTTAGCATTTGAGACATGAGTAAACTAGGTTTTTTTTGAGACACCAAACTCTTATACACATAGATATTTTAGTAAATTACTTAATTTATTAACGGGTATGGATACCTACGGACACGGGTATCATCAAATCCGTATTCGTGCCCATAAAGTAACGGATAGTTAAATACCCGTTTATTATACCCGCGGATACCCGTTTAGCTACCCGCTCTGTGCTCATGACATATTTTATCCACGGATACCCGCGGACACAATTTTTTTTGCCACCTCTAGTTTTTTCATAAACTACCTTAACATGCTTGTTAATAATATATAAAAGCTTATTTATTTAAGCTCCAACGCCTCTTCTATAATATACCAAGCAGTTATGTTGAGTTTCTGAGACCTCTATTGTTTATATTATTGCTAGTAAAATAATTTAACTATCCTTCTAAATAACCAATAACTAAGTTGAAATCAAATATTTAATGAATATTAATTAAGGTGAAATCGTTAAATACTTAGGAGCATTTGAGTACGATTTATAAATGAAACAATCATTAACGAGCTAGTACCACAAGATCGGAAAGTAATAATCACTTCCTCGAGCCAATCCATCCAATAGTCAACAAACAAACCACATCATTTTGACAAATTTTAATAAAAATCAACACTTCTTAGCACATTTCTCCATCTATATCCATACAGCACGTAAAAGTTGAGAGCATGGTTTATGTCACTTGAGAGTTAAGAATCAGGTCATAGCTTACTGATTAAGAGCCACTTGGGCACAATCAAGTTCCATTACTTGATTATAGCTTAGTATGAATTGGGTTAGGAGAGCACATTACTTGTCATTCCATCTCTCCCCCCATTATAAAAAGAGGTCCAGTTACTTTTTTGAATAAACAACTCACGCCCACACACATACACACACCTCAAATAAACAAAAAGCATCATCATTTTCTTCTGGACTTGCAACACCAGCATTCTTAAAGCAACCATTATATATTGCACTTCAACATTTCATATCCTCTAGAGTTACATCACTAATAAATACTATATGGATACCACCCTAACCTTTTACAAGGTCCCACATCCCACTACAAAAACTAAAAACCCCACTATCAAAGCACTTACATCATCTTCCACTAACCTCCATCCTTTTTTATACAAAAAGGAAAAGCATATTAAATTAATTTTGACAAGTTTTTTCCCTTTACAAGAAATTTTCCATAGACAGGATAGGGTCTGCTTGCATTTTTTAGGTATTGACACTGAACCCTGTATTGACAAAAGCTGAAACAACCGCAAAAAAAGAAAAGACTATGGCATCCTACTTTGAATGCAACTTTATGCAAATCAATGACTAAAATTAAGGAGGTTAGGAACAGACAAATAACTTGTGGGTCCCAGTAGTAGATGAGGCGCTCGATGGGACCACTGGATGATGTTCCAAGCATTGTCGAAGGCATGTCTATGGAGGAGGAATAGTTTCAGGCTTAACTATACTGGAGTTGTCTGATGGTTGCGATTGGTATATTGCAGATGCCAGTGAGATGGGCATTATGCAGAGAGCCTTTGATTGAAGAAACTGCATCGCAGCCCCAACATTTTCTTCCATGAGCTTAGCTACTTGCTTTTCAGTACCATCATTAGACCACTTCTCCCAAGCTGGTTGGTTTCTCCCACTCTCACTTCCTTCTTCCTGAACAATACTAAATTATATAAATTGTCTGGAGAGAGAAACAAAATTATGCCAACGACATGATTTGAATAATTACCTCGACTGACGATAATGGGATGTCAGTTACCAGTGGAGCCACTGCACCGGCTCCACCCAATCTACTCATGCTCAAAACCTGAAAGATAGACAAAAGAACAATCATTGAAAATCTTCAGCACTCTTAGTTTCATGTTGCTGACAAATTTAAATTTGGATTCAATGAAGAGCCTTGCTTTCACTTTCATGTACAAACAGCAATACGTATGTACTTCCCACATGTGTCTAGAGAAATCACTGGAACTGCAAACATTTTTGTTGAAAACTAGATATTGGTTTTACTATTCACACATTGAAAATTAGACCTATTTGGTGAACGACAATTGAGTCCACAGTTGAAGACCTTCGGATATTATTGGGTGGTTAAAGTAGCAACAACATAGCATGAAAATAGCATCATTTAATTGTATTTTAATATTCACCGGTCATCGGGAATAAAATCAAATGGCTAATGGGTCCCATACCAAAGTGGCATCTCAGACTCACAATTACCAGTTGAATCCCAACAAAAAGATGATTACTAACGGTGAGAGGTCAAAAGGCATAGGTAAATATGTTTAATACAATAAACAACAAATCCAGTTCAAGCTAACCTTAATTATAATTTAGACCTAATAAAGATAGAAATCAAATGTGAAATCCATGAAGCTCACAAAAACACTAACCTTCACTTGAAGCCTTAAGAATTTGACATAATCCACAATTTCATCTAGCATGGCAGCTCGATCAGTCTGAATAAAGTACAAATACACAGTTTTATAAACAATGGAAATAATATACAGAAGAGGACCAAGAGCAATACAGCAGACCACAACTAAGTCACAAAAAATTCTCTATATCTTGAAATCCAGAAGACTTTCATACTTCAGAACTCTTCAAATTTCATGTTCACCTAATCAGAAACTATATGCGGATTTTATTCTCTTCTTTTAATCTTTTGATAGGATTGTTTCCCAGAGTAATTGTAATAAACATGCAATTGTTAACTGTTAAACAGAGAACATGAGAGGTATACCTATCTGGAGGTCTAACATTTAAGAGCACAAACACAGTCTAAAACTGTTTCGAGTATTAAATTGGTCTAAATGTAAATTCCATTTTCCAAACTCAGACACTCTTCAAGTGGGAAACAGACATGACCAGTGTCTGTGTAGATTGTAGAACTATAGATTGTTATGTTCTGACCAAGTATGCATTGAACGATACTGACCAAGATTACATAAAATACCAATGCCTAGCAACAAGGAAAAACAGTCAAAACACCCCCACAAAGCTCCATTTTCAGCATTGTTTTTGTTTCCGGCAGTAATTAACAAGCTGTACCAAATTTTGTCTCCATATCTTATCTAACTTCAGAGTAAACACAAAAAGGACCACCCTAACAAGTTCTATAGACAAGTGAAAACAGTACATATCATGCAACAAAAACAACATGTAGGATAAGTCACATACCTTGTTGACACTAGGAACAAGTTCTTGCAAAGCCCTGATTCTTTCAGCTATTCTTTCTCTGCGCAACTGTTATTGAACGGCAAAATGAAGAGTAAAGAAACATTGGCATATCAAGGAATTAGCAATGTGATTTTATCCTCCTCATTAAATGTTAATCATTCGTATTTGTTAAAAGATCCTAGAGCTCACCCTTTCAGCGATGCTGTGGGGATCTGTAGCCTGTCCTCTTCTTGCCCGCACTCTAGGACGCATTGCTGGTGGTTGTGGAGCAGCAGGAACTGTAGAAGGCATGGGTTGCCCATGAAAAGTCTGCAAAAACTATATATATCATTAAGACAGAAAAAAATGCTCCATGGCCAACAACACTTC
>Ga0315913_1011305_pt1 | contig 10114 bp, 8 predicted proteins | sample MpolsnodulesMG_FD_207736 | JGI IMG/M metagenome (GOLD analysis project Ga0315913, IMG submission 207736) | Medicago polymorpha root nodule microbial communities from Los Angeles, California, United States - small nodules | ecosystem: Host-associated > Plants > Roots > Nodule | place: USA...
TATTTTATAAAAATCTTGATTGAATACAACAAGACTTTTTTATAAGCACGAAGCTTTTTAAAACCCCTTGAAGTCTCAATCCAATACACCCCTTAAGTATGATATTATGACATGAAGTTAAAAGTAGATCCCTTGTCTAGTCACAAGTTCTAGAACTTCCCACCAATTCATCACGGTTTCATATCAGAACCATCGTTTATCAAGGCTAAGTCATATCTAATAGAAACCATAATAATTTCAACAAAGAAGGTAAAGGTGGTTCAAGAAAATTCTAATCGCCGTTAAACATCTGAATCAACCAAAATCTCATCTCATATTATGCAATCAACCAAACTTGCAACTTCATAAACTCTTCATTGCTTTTTGCTAGGATTCAATATGAGGTGGTGTTTTAACTAATTAATAGGTAGTTAGTTAGGTTTAAGTAGATTATTAGAAAATAGCCCATTAGGATTACGATGAAATAATAAGAGGCTCGTTATGGTCAAATACTAGAATGTTCTCTTTATTTGTATATAAATGGGAATTCTTAGAAGTTCTAAAGTATGACAGATTGAGTTTTTTGTTTAGGGCCACAGTAGGATTCCTCTCTGAGTTACGTCGGAGCGTTGCTCTTGGAGTAGTAAGAGAAACTCTATCTTCTACTATATTACTATATTCATTCGTATCAATAAAACACCATATTTTCCTTAATTACCATATGTTTCATCTTCTTCCTTGGTTGTGTTACTATTAGTTTGTTGGTAGGATCTGTTGGTTTCTATCAAATTGGTCCGACCTGCCGGGTCTTAAGTATCACTGCCTCCCATTTTTCTGTCACTCATGAATCAAAACCAGTCAAAAACCTAAGCCAACACACAACCTTTTTCCTTTCACTGGTAGGCCATATCGAGAAATTTAGAAATAACTGAATACCTACCGCCTTCCTCAAACTACGAAACTGAAAGCCTATATTTTCTCTCCCTAAATTTTATTCATAACCACATCAACCATATCCTGAAAATTTCAAATATTTGAAGCCCTATTTTTCTCATCAATATTAACAACTCAACATATATCTGAACTTCCCCCATAATCCCTCCCCTATTATTTTTTTCCAAGATTTCTTTCCAAAATAACATCCCATGTTATCTTTCCTCGAAATAACAAACCATATCAATACCTTTTTTTTAAAGGCAAACAAAACAATTGTATGCCCCAAACAAAACAAAATAACTGTACACCCCAAACAAAGCAAAACAGTACCAGTTTCGAACCACTACTTGAGATGTAATTGTCGTACAATTTTGTCAATGAAGGGATGCCAGAATTTGTGGGTGAAGACCCCTTTGGGTGGATTATCGAAAAGAAAAAAAAATTTCTTGAGGGAGAAAATCCATTCAACAGATAAGGTGCAATGGGCATTCATAAGGATGGAAGGTGATGCCATGCTATGGTTTCAATCTTCGTTTCTAGAGAACCTAGGTGCAGATTGGGAAACATTTACTTAAGCTTTTATGAAGAGATTTAGGTCCCATAAGAAGAAATTGATGCTGGGAAATCCAGGAACAAAATCTAGAGTGTTGACAACAATACCAGATACAGAGAACTAAGAATCAAGGAGTCACAAACCATCAGAGAACCCAAATAATCATGATCTTAATGATCAAAGAGTAGAAGTGAAGATCTCTGATGTTGGTGGTTTAGGAAACTTATTTGATCAAGAATATACACCAAATCTAAAGTATGGAAATCCACAGTTTGGAGTCACAGAAGTGCAGAAAACACAAAACTTGTTTGCCTGATTGCCTGTTCCACAACCACTGCACGCCACTCCACGTTCTTTGGTACTATAACACCCTAAACCCTTAAAGCGAAATCACGCAAATAATACAATCATTCAAAGAGTCTAGATGCTACTTCTTCAATTAATCCAAAGCACGCATAGTTAATTTTTTTCAAAACTCACATCGAAATAACATCATATCATCTCATCACCAAATAAAATCTCCAGAAATAGCTATGTCACATGTATCATAATACATCACCGAATATAATCTCAAATCTCAACATAATGAGTAACAAATCTCATAAAGACATGAAACATAAACTACAAAAGACCGACATCCTTATCAGAGCTCTAAAACTAGACTTCAATATAAAGGAAACGAGGTAGCTCCAAAGCTAATCCTCGAGCATTCTCACAAGCAAAGCAACGCAACTAATCCTGCAAGCCGTCTACCCATTCATACAAATAGGCATGCGGTCAACCAAACGACCATTGGGGGTTAGATTATATTCCATATATAATAAGTCGTAGTTTTAATTGTTTTTGGCATTTTAATTCAATAAGATTTCGTAACTTTAGTTGTATTTCTTGAGCTATTTTACTACAAAAATCTATGATTTTCATCTCAGGTTGAAGCAAGATGGTTTGTTGGAAGTTTAGGCAAGAAAAGATAAAAAAAAAAAAAAATACATGAAGAAATTGAGCCAAGGCAAGCAAGGACATTAGACCTTATGTTTTGCCCTCAAACAGCCAGTCCGTGCGCACAAAACAGAAGAAAGAGCACAGTCCATCCTACGTTCTTTCATGAAATGCTAAGGCTTTGTCCCCATCATGGTTTAGAGAAATGGTTGATCATCCATAATTTATACAATGGTCTTTTGTATACCACGAAAATGATTGTTGATGCAGCTGCAGGTGGAGCCTTAATGAACAAAAATTACACAGCAGCATATGCTGTGATCGAAGATATAGCTCACAACCACTACCAGTGGACAAGTAAGAGAGCCATCATCGTTGCTGCTTTAACACCCTCAAAAAAAGAGGCAATTATGTATAAGGTTTCTGCCCTTGATCATCTAGTTGCTAAGGTGGACACACTTTTTTAAAAATTTGAAAAATTAACTGTCACTACTGTCACACCTACTCCCGCTTTACCACCATGTGAAATCTGCGGAATCGTTGGTCACAACGGTGTTGAATGCCAAATAGGTGGTGTTGTTGAAAACCCGGAGCAAGAAAACTATGCTTAATATAATGTCGGAATGAGGAATAATCAAAACTTTTCATATAAAACTCCTCAAAATCCTTTTGGACAACAAACAACATCACTCGGTTTGCAAAACCAAGAATTTAAAAATCAAACAGGATTTTTGAATGAGACTCTCATTAAGTTGACATCAAAAGTGTATTCTATTGCTACTCACAGCAAAATGCTTGAGAATCAAACTTCTCAAGTAGCCCAACAAGTGGCCTCTTCCTCAAAATCCTCCAAAATCTTTCTCGGCCAACCTGAAACTAACCCAAAAGGCCAAATCAATGCGGTCACACTTAGAAATGGTAGGCAACTAGAGGATCCCGTAGAAAAAAGCAAACCAAATGAGGGTGAGAAAGAGAGTGATGAGCTACAAAGTGAGGAAGCCAAGGTAGAGAGTCAAAAGCCAAATGCTCCACCACCAGATAAGAAAAAAAATTCCATTCCCACAAAGGTTTGCTTAGTCTAAGTTAGATGAGCAGATTAGGAAATTTTTTGAAATGCTAAAAAAGCTCTACATTAACTTTTTGTTTGCGGAAGCACTGTCACAAATGCCCTCCTATGCAGAAAAAATTAAAAGAAATTCTTTCTAACAAAAGAAAAATTGAGGAGGATGCGACAGTGAACCTTACGGAAGAATGCAGTGCAATCATTCAAAACAAATTGTCACCTAAACTTAAAGATCTGGGGAGTTTTTCCATACCATGTGTGATAGGATCCGAGACCATGTGTGACTTGGGAGCGAGTGTCAGTTTGATGCCATTTTCCTTTTGTGAGAGGTTGGGTATAGGGGAGCTTAAACCAACAAAAATGATCCTAAAATTAGTAGACCGTTCCGTTAAGTACCCAACAGGAATTATTGAGGATATCCCAGTCAAAGTGGGAGGGATTTATATCCCGATTGATTTCATTGTGATGGAAATGGACGAGGACTTCCAAGTATCAATTCTTTTGGGAAGACCTTTCCTTACTACCGCAGGAGCCATATTTGATGTCGAACATGGTAAGATGACATTTAATGTTGGTGAAGAAAAAGTTGAATTTGAAAATATCATGAAGGGTCCCTCCATTAAGGACTCTTGTTGCATTATAGATGTGATTGACCGTTGTGTGATAAAATTCATTTTAGCATCAGCTACACACGATGACTTGGAAATATGTTTGGTAAACAATGCAGGTACAATGTTGGAGGGAGATGCCCAAGTCTATGCAAAATTGTTGGATGAAAACCCTCCCATTAAAGACTAGGATATATAAGACTTGGTTGACGTAAAATCTGCTCCTCTTCCAAAGGAGGCACCAAAAGTGGAATTGAAACAACTTCCACAAAATTTGAGGTATGAATTCTTGCTCCTAGACTCTACTTACTGTGTTGTTGTAAATGCAACCTTGAATGATGGTTAAACTAAAAAATTGCTTAATATTCTCAAGATATATCCCAGATCTTAGGATATACTGTTGAGGATATTTAGGGAATAAGCCACTCATTCTGTATGCATAGGATACTACTTGAAGATGACTATAAACCCTTCATTGAACATCAAAGAAGATTGAATCTTAACATGAAAGAACTTAGGATGGACGCTTATGAAAATGACCGAATTTACAAGGAAAGAACTAAAAATTGGCATGACAAGTGTATCATCCAAAGGGACTTTAAAAATGGTTATCTTGTATTACTCTTCAACTCTAGATTGAAGCTTTTATAGAGAAATTTATGGTCAAGTTGGTCCGATCCATTTCAAGTCCGCAAGGATTATTCTTTTGGGACAATTGAAATTTGGTCTGAAAAGACCGAATCATTCAAAGTTAATGGCAAAAGGTTGAAGGTTTACAATGTTGGGGAACATGTTGAAATGGGAGCCACTTTGGTTCTCGACAACCCTACTTGAGGAAAGCACCCCTCTTCATCGTCAAGCTAGTGACGTTAAAAGAGCGTTGCTTGGGAAGAAATGCACGGTTTTTCATAAGCGTTTAAAAGTTCTTTCAAAAGGTCTAGAAAGAAGATTGAACATCAAAGAAGATTGAATCCTAACATGAAAGAACTTAGGGAATAAATAATTGTCCAAAATGATTAAAAAGAAACATGGTTTTAGTGCGAGGAAGTTGGTTTTGTCCTTTTGCATGAAAATGCCGAAAAAATGAAGAAAAAAGTCGCGTTTTCCTTCTACCAGAAGAAAATGTACGGTCTGGCCACAAGAGACGCACGACCGTGCGATCCAGCCCATAAAATGAGCACGGTCTAGAAACTTCAGCACGGTTCGTGCATTTGAACCGCACGACCGTGCGGTTTGCCGTTTCACCATAACATGTTGCCTTTTTCTTCTTTTTCCCCATTCTTTCCATTTCATCTACCCACTCAAACCTCATCCTCATCATCTTCTCCTAAACCCCAACTTCCTTCAACCTCTATAACTTACCGAAATCACACAAATCTCGTCCAAACTTCATAAATCTAAACCAAAATCAAAACCCCATAATTCTCTCTACAAATTCCATCCATAAAAAACAAAAATTATCCACTCCCACCATTAACCCCAAATTTTTGTATACCCTAGCCCCAACCACCCAAAACTTCATACATCTTCCTAAAAACTCATCCAAACTATAGATCTTCACCATATTCACATACCCAATCATCAAAACCATCACTCCGAACCATCTATCCACTCAAAAACCCAAAAAAAATCAAAAACCCAATTTTTGGTCAACTCTTGGCCAACTGCGAAAATGGCACCCAAAAAGAGAAATAATGAAGGGCTAGTACTTATGGTGGAAAGGGGAAAAAGAAAGGAAGGGGCCAGGTAACAAACATACATGGTATTTTGTTCGAGACGAATGAGCAGAAGGCGAAATATGAGATGCTTCACAACAGGAACATTATTGCTACTAGATATCTCTGTTTTTACACTTGTGATAGGTTAGGGATTAGGGGCAATGTGCAAGAATTGTTGAATGTTATGGGTTGGATGGATTTCTTGAAACCGGCACATGCCGCTTTTGAAAAAATTACCCTTGAATATTTGAGAACCCTAGTCCTTGTTTACAAAAATTGTGTAATTGATAGTTTAAAATTTCAGCTATTTGATAAGGTTTATGCGATGTCTTTTGATGAATTTTGTGCGAAACATGGTTTTGCTAATGTTGGATTGATTCATAAGGCTAAAAAACAAGAACTTAGGATAGGTGAATTTGACTCTCATGCTTTCTGGTCACAAATCACTAGTGCGTCTTGTTATGATGCTAGAAGCGTTGAGGCAAGCGAAATTCAAAATCTAGTACATTTAGAGGATTATGTCTTGTACGGTGTTTGGCTGAGCAGAAACAGGGACAGTGAGAGGAGGTGGGCTTTTTATGCTTTGGGCTATGACAAGAAAACAGTTGGCTAATACCTGCCAATACTTATCGATCCATTTGGCTGAAGTATCCGAGAAAGAAACAAGTACAATTGCAATTGGGGGTATGAGCACTTTTATTACTAAAAAGTTTGGACTAGGTGGGAAGATTGCATTATTGGAAGGTGTTGAGGGTGAGAAAGAAATTGATTTGAAAATGTGCACGCAAATGTACTTGGTTAAGGCAGAGGGTGAGAATAAGGATAGGATTTATCTTATGTTTGACAAAGAAAAACTCTTCTTGTTACCTAACCAAGCAAGGACGGACACCTTTGATCGACCCAATTGGCTCTATATTGTTGTTAAACCACAAGAATCCAACCACAGTCCGGTCCAAGATGACCCCATGGTCAATGAGCAAGAGCAAATACCCCAAGAACATGATGTGGAGGACGAGGAGGTGGAAAGTTAGCACATGAGTGACGAACCGGTCCAACCAATGACATTTAATATTGTCTAGTGCGCAAGAATGGAAACCAATATTCAAAGGCAAGGCACCGAAATTAATAGGCAATGTGTCGAAATTGATAGGATGGTTACAGAGCAGCAAAGATAGGGTACTAATATCCTGAGGTTGGGTGCTGATGTTCAAAGGAGCAAGCACATGATGGAGGTGATGTTTCAACACTTCCATATCCAATACCCTCCACCCAACCAACAGTAAAATTGTGAGCTTTCTTCCCCCTTTTGCTATGTTTTTATTATATTTTTGTTTCATTGAGAACAATGTTTGTTCAAGCATGGGGGGTTGAATAAATTCCCTAGTTTTTCTTGTTGTTTTTCTTTAAGTGTCTAGCTGAATTCCTTTTTGTTTGAGTTTGTGTTTGTGTTGAAGTGAAGGGAAAATGTAAGCTAACATGTATTAGTTATAATAAATAAATTTCTTCCAAAGGCTGAGTTTAATGATGAAAATGTGCATGTAAATAAAAACTTGTGTTTTGAATGTTTCTACTAAACCCACATCAGTTTCAATGTGAAATTCTCTCTTTGAGAAAATCACAAAGTTGCAAATCTTTGAGTAAGTGTGTAGGTAGGTATTTTAAGGAACAATTTATAACTTTAGTGGTAAACATACCCTAAAAAATTTCAAAGTAAAAAGTAGTATAAGTTGGTGTGTGGAACAATGAAATGCAATAAGGTCTATAATTAAATGAAAAAGGGGTCAGAGCACAAAAATAAGAGGCATTGAATCAGGTTAGGGTGACCCACCTTATATCACTACTTTTCCCAGGGATGATTTGGTTACCCTCAAATAGAATAAAAAAAGCTTCTGCAGTTCCCCATGAACGTAAACACCAAAGGTCCAAATAAAGAATTCTCACCTAGGTTATATGAAATAAATGAGAATTTTTTTTTGGTATGTTTACTATTAAGGTTAGAACTTGTTTTCCTCATAATACCTCTTACACATGCGCAATAAAAAGTTGGGCATCACACACACACTCACTTGAAACTGGTTGTTGGGTTGAAAAGAATCATGAAAAGAACTTGGGGTTGTGAAAAGTGTACTTTGAAAACAAAGCCTTGGAAGAAATAAAAATTTGAATTTGTTTGTGGTGTTTTTGCTGTTTATGTTGCTAATGTTATTTGTCTTTTGCTTGAGAACAAGCAAAGATTCATGCATGGGGGAATTTGATAAGTCATAGTTTTAATTGTTTTTGGCATTTTAATTCAATAAGATTTCGTAACATTAGTTGTATTTCTTGATCTATTTTACTACAAAAATCTATAATTTTCATCTCAGGTTGAAGCAAGATGGTTTGGTGGAAGTTTAGGCAAGAAAAGATAAAAAAAAATACATGAAGAAATTGAGCCAAGGCAAGCAAGGGCATCAGACCGTGTGCACAAAACAGAAGGAAGAGCACGGTCCGTGCGTTTTGGCGTGTGGGCTTGTATTTAGATCGTGTGTGTCATGTGTCAAGAAGCTGAAAAGTGCACGGTCTGGGCTTGAGACCGTGCGTTTTTGCTGTCAGCTGGAGCTATTACAAAACTCTTAGTTTTCCTTGATTTTAAAGGTTGTAAATTCATGTTTAATGTCTTGTCTTGAGACTTTAGGCTATAAATAAGTCCTCCATCAGACTTGTAATCATCTTGTCTTGTCTGGAAACTTGATATTATTGAAATACAAAGTTACTTTTGCTCTAAGTTTATATTGTTCTTATTTTTCTGCACTTTTACATTTTTGAATTTTATTTCCTTGCCCTTTTTAATTCTGCAATTTACCATTCAAATATTTATTTTTATGCATTATTATTCCATGTCTTTTAATTATTACTTTTTGTCTACAATGAACATGAGTGAGTAGACTTTCTATGTCTTGAGATTGTTGGATGAATCTAATGAATAAATCCTATTCAAGCCAAGTCTAGAACTTTGTTTTATTTAAATTTATTTTCTAATCTAATCTCATCACCTTTAAATCATATTTCAAATATCAATCGATGGATCGAAAGATGAAGATTGATATTAGAACAAATGAGATTAGACAAGGTGAGCTAAACATGAGAATAGATTTGTAAACCTTGAGACCATAAAGTTTCGTACTTAAAGGATTTCAATAACAATCAACCATGAGAATAGGTTTTGTTGCTATTGAAATACATTTGTGGGTTCTGAAATAAAACATGAAATATATTAGAGAAACTTGTCTTAGAATATGAATTTAACATAAGATGAAAATATAGGCTTGGATTGTTAGTGATTTGTTACTACGACGAACCAATAATTCCTAGACACTTTTTAGAGTCTGAATTTAAACCAAAAAACTATTGAACTTCTAAAACTTGATCTTTTCAGCTAATCACAATTAAAAACAAAATTAGTAATTACAATAACTCCTTGTGGAACGATATTTTTACTACTTGATAGAACCATAAGCTTGCAGATTCATATCAAATATATAATCAAATAAAACCACAGATTCATTTTCAATAATCAATAACACTTAATTAAATAATTCACAATAAACCTCACATCACTATTAATCATCAAGCATACAAGCATAATACTACAACCTGTACACATTCATTCCTTCCCATATTCACACATATTCACAAAATTTTGCCAATGCACATTTCATCATTTATCAAATGCATGTAATGCTATTAGACACGACTCTATATGCATGTGGTATTATTCATTGTACCTTAATACAAAACTATATCATAAACATCGTCACTGAATACAAAAGTATTATAATCATCTTCATTGAATACAAAGTATTCTAATTGTAACGCCCTATTTATTTATCTGATTATTTTGGTTGAGTTTGGAGTCTTTTATATGACTTATATGATTTACGTTGATTTATGTTCACTTATGTTGATAAGTGATATGTTGTTGTGTATTAATATTTTATTAAGTGACTTTATATTATTATTTAGTAGAATATGTTGGAAATTAGAATAAAGATTTGTAGAGGGGCTGAATTAGAATTAATGAGAATTATGTGGTGTTAAGTGGAAAATTTGTTGAGTATATAAAGAAAAATAAGAGCCAGACAAATTAGGTTTACAGAAGTCTTTGGGAGAAAGAGGAGAAGAGGAGAATCAAGAGAAGAGAGAACCTGTAGAGTCTTGCAATCACCAATCTAAGGTAAGGGTGAAACTAATATTCTCAAAGCTTAAGTGGTATAATTCTGAAATTGAATTTAGCATGTAGTTTTGTTGTTGTTCATGAGAATTTGAGAATTAGGGTTAA
>Ga0315913_1011307_pt1 | contig 10114 bp, 5 predicted proteins | sample MpolsnodulesMG_FD_207736 | JGI IMG/M metagenome (GOLD analysis project Ga0315913, IMG submission 207736) | Medicago polymorpha root nodule microbial communities from Los Angeles, California, United States - small nodules | ecosystem: Host-associated > Plants > Roots > Nodule | place: USA...
CAAGAACGTCAGAACGTTCTGAAGCAATTTCACTAACTTAACTTTTCCAAGTAAACCACTTGAGAATTAATTTTAAGTTGCAGGTTAATTTTTAAAGGGTCATAATTCAAACCCCCCCTTTCTTGTGACTATTTTATTCACTTCACTCTCATGCCACATAAGCGGGTTTTGCCAACTCAGCAAGTGACATGTAAGCCTCTGTCAGCAAGCACAACTTTTTTTTAACGGAAGTTGACGTTAGGGACCAATTCCAAAAAGTTAACAAGATACAAGGGTTGTTTCACAACAAAAAAAGATACAGGGACTAAAACCAAAAACGCGAATTTACAGGGACCTTTTACTTATTTAAGCCTTTCTAATTCTTTCTCTCCTACACCTCTTTTTCCCCTTTTACTTCAAGATTTGAATTTAATGTAGTTGCGATCACACATTTGTGTGGTCGCATACGGTGTATAAGGCGATTGGCTCACAATTTTAACTAAGTGATTTGGCTTAAAATACATGATTGTAACACGAGTCCTCCAATTTTTGTCGGATCAAATGAGTGGAACGTGGCCATAGAGAATTACAATCCATTTCTTCTTAAATACATCCTAAAGGTTTATTATAGAACATCATGATGTAATTTGATCCATGTAACCGACCATATTTAGAAGGATAAAACATGATTGTTGTTAAGGGTATGTTGTCACAAAGTAAAAAGGGTGATTGTTAAAAATCTCCCATTGAAGGTGCTCTAAAGAGCTAAAATGTAAAGGGCAAACACAATAAATGGCATTGTACGATGAAGTTTAATCAGATGCAATTACGTTGGAACAAACCCGTTTTAATTAAACTTAATCTTGTATGATAAAATTTAATCAGATACAATTTTGCAAACTTTAATCTTTTATAGACTCTTATTTTTGTTTGTTTTCGAAAATATTTTCAAAGAGAACATTTTCTAAAAGCGAAAAAGACCCCGTTTAGCATATACACTATAAATACATTTCGTTTTTATACTCCCAATTTATGATACATAGTTTAAAAAATAACTGTACTCTAAACTTAAAGTCTAGAATATGCACCACAAACTTCAAATTTGTTGCATACATTTATGATATATGCATATATATTGTTTTATCATATGTTTTGTCGTTTACAATCTACTCGAGATAATTTTATTCGAAGACACTTTTAGATACTAAAAGTGAACATTTCTTTCGATCATAGTTCAAATCATATTTATCACGTTGTAGGTATCTAGATTCTTCTGTGAACTTTTGTCTGTATTATTTTTGTCCCCAAATGGAAAAAAATAGAATACTCTTGCAATTGTAGTGGGAGTATTGCTCATCTCACCAACAATGTTGGAGAACATTTTTTGAAGTGTAAAGAACAATTTTCTTGTAGGGGTACTTTTGTCCAAAAAGAATGTTGTTCACACTTCAGTCAATGTTAGGAAACACTGGTAATTTACCGGTAGTTGACTGCTGATGGATTTTAACCGGTGGCAGTTAACTGCCGATGGTCATTTACGTCATTTTCTGGTGTGTTTCAGCCTTGTTAGAAGTGTGAACAACAATTTTCTTTGTCCAAAGCACCCAAATCAGAGTTCTGCTCTTTACCCAAACATTTTTGTTCATTCCCAAATGAAAATACCATTTTACCCCTACGCAAGTTAAGTTACGCTAGTGCAAATAGCAACGTGACTTAAGTCACGCAGAAAAACTCACACTAAAACCCAGCGTGAGTTAACTCATGCTGGTTTTGTTTCATCCATTATCCAATTTTTTGTACACATTGTGTGACATGTGCCTTTATATAACAAAATGAACTTCCTTTTGGTATTTCATTTGAGCTGCCCAAAATTTGACAAGTGTTTGTAGTGCATGCATGACATTGAAGTTGGAGGTGTCCTCTAGCATTCATTCGCTTGCACGTGATCAACATCCTTAGCCCATGAATTGAGGTTCAGCTCAGAGGATACACATAGTACAATCAATAGCCATCACACATTTTCTAGCCACACAATGCGTGAAAAAATTGGATAATAGATGAAACAAAACCAGAGTTAGTTAACTCACACTGGGTTTTAGTGTGTTTTTTCTGCGTGACTTAAATCAAGCAGCGTGAGTTAACTTACACAAATTTAACACTAGCGTGAGTTAACTCACTCATGCTGCGTGAGTTAACTCACACAGGGGTATTTTGGACATTTACTTTGGGAACGAGCAAAACAGTTTGGGTAAAGAGCAGGATTCCCCAAATCACTAAGCCCGATCTAGGCCCAAACATTCACAACCCAAAAGCCCAACAAAAAACCCAACAGTGTAAGAAGAAACAAAATGCAAAGGGTTTAACGAAACAGAGAGAGAGAGAAAGTGAAGTATTATTATTCTCTTCTCAAATCTTAATCTACTCACTCTACTATGAAATTTCTTCAATCTCTCTTAGGTAAAACCCTCTTTCTTCTTCTTCAATTTCAATTTCATTCTCAAACCCTAATTTCAGAATCTCACATTTTTCATTTTTGCAGGTAAGACCCGTTTAGCAGTGCGAAATGGATCACTCCAACGGGTTTCGGGGCTCCGATTCTACAATGTTCCAGCAGAAGAGTATGACAGGAGAAACTACGCTAAAAATGTTCATGAATACAACACTGTTTTGGGTTCTCTCAATGCTCAACGAAGGTCTTTTTCTCTTTCTCACTTTTCAATTTTTTGAAAAATATCAATTTTGTTGTTAGAAATGTAAAATGTTAGTTAAATTATTCATTTTTAATTTTTTGGATAATTTTAGCTACTAATTTGAACATGAAGTATAAATTAGTCTAGATCAGTTTATTTTTGTAGCTCTCCATAATAGTTTATGAAAATGGAGTAACTTATAACTTATATGAAGACAGTTTGACTTTACTTAAGTATACATAAGTACTTAAATGGTAAGTCCTTGATTAAGCTGTCTATCCAAACAAGGCATTATGTCAGAGTTTAAAAATATCAATTTGGTCGTTCTGAATATCAAATGTTAGTTAAATGTCATTTTTTAAGATGATTTTAGGGACATATAATCATAGTAGTTTGATTCATATTTGACATTCTTAAGGACGGAATTGGTATTTTCATTTGTGTTTTCAAATAGATCTTGTGGAGGACTAATTTGAGTATTTAGGAGCCGGTTTGGATTGATTTGCATTTATCTACTGGCATAAGCACCTTTGGGACTATTTTAGAGAACTTATGGAAACGGCTCATGGCATGTCCTTGAGCTGTTTCGAGCTTGTTTTCATAATCTTTTCAGGATAGCTTATGATAACAACTTATAACTTCTATGAAAATAGTTTGACTTTATTTAGTACGATAGCATGTCCCTAAAATTATCTTAAAAATAAAAATGGCTAATTTGACTCACGTTTGATATTCTTAAGGACCAAATTGATATTTTCAATTCTGAGGACCAAGTAAATCTTAGTATTTTTATTGGAGGACTAATTTGAGTTTTTAGGGCCTGTCTGGATTAAGTTGAATTTACTTACTGGTATAAACATTTGTGATTTCTGAGACTATTCGAGAGAATTTATCAAAAAGGATTATGAAATGTCCATTATGAGCTCTTCAGAATTGCTTTTGAAAACAACTTCTAACTTATATGAAAACAGTTTGACTTTAGTTGATCTCTTGTTAATTGTTATAGATATATCTTATACATAAGAACTTGCTACTCTGGACTCAATTATAAGTAAAAAAAATATCTAAATTTGTTAGACTCAAATATAAGCAAAAGTTAGTTATTTATGCACAATTAATCTTACTATTCCAAAAACACGCTTACATTAGTTCATTAATGTTGTGAGGAGATGATCATAATAATTAGGGGTAGGCTTGTAAGTTTATTTCATTTTTACATGAAATCAAGAAAATCAAACGGAGTTAACTACCATCCTTAAAAAGCGTGAAAGTTGGTATTTTTGCTTATAATTGACTCCAGAGGGAGTATATTATAAGCACTTAACTAGGTTGTTTATCCAAACAGGGCATTACTCTTTTACTTATTTTTATTTTATTCTGTTGTTGATTAATTTAGACACCTCATTTGTCAATTGTTTTAAAATAATTATTTTTTTGGGTATTATTTGGTAGGATGTTTTTGCTGAGAGATGTGTATGAAGATATGATGCTTGATGGAGTGAGGCCAACCCGTGAAACTTTTCATGCCCTTGCTGTTGGATCCATGAGAGGCTCTAGAATGCATGATGCTTTCTTCTTCAAGGACCAAATGAAAATCATGGGTTTGGTTCCTGATGTATGTACTATTTTATTTTTCCTCATAAGTTTTTGCCTATACAACTTTTTGTTTGATGTAGATAGGTATGGGTTATTGAATGTGTAATGTTTGATGTTGTTGTATGATTTAAAAATGGATACTTTGCGGATTTTGTTGATTACTTGCACCAACTAACTGGGTTGCTTGTTCTTTCAAAAAAAAAAAAAAACTGGGCTGTTTGATAATTGAAATTTCAGTTGGTTGATGATATATGTGATTTGAAGTTAACATCGTTTAACTAGTTTTCTATATAATCTTTCCAAGATTCCATGCTAAATATGGCGGTTATTTTTGCTCTTTTGTCAGAAAAATGTGACTTCAAATGACTGTAGCTAAATGCTGTAGACTTTGTATTTTATAATGTGGCAGCCTTGTTTTGTGTGCATGTATTCATGAAAAGGTGATTGGGTATGTGTATCCATTGCAGAATCGTTGTTCAATTGTTTTCTCGTATCATACCATATCCCTATTGCATAAACTTCGACTTTTTATGCTTTATTTTTGAAGATCAATGACTACTCTCATATTGATGATGTAGGTTACTTTCTACAACTTTCTAATTTCAACCTGTGGGAAATGCAAGAACTCTGATCAGGCTGTTCAGGTACCTGTCGCCATCTACCTGCAGACAGGCTTTTAATATTCTGCTGCATTAGAGGTGCTTATTGCTTCCTTGTCTTTATATGTATAATGTTTTGTTGTCCTTTAAAATGAAGATTTTGGAGGAGATGAAATCCATGGAAGTAAAGCCAAATGTACAAACCTACATCTGCTTGCTACATGCATGTGCAGCCCATGGACGCATAGACCGAGTGTATGTCGTATTGCTACTTCTTTTATTATCTAATCTATTTTCTACTTAATAAAAAAAATGACCTAAAGGAAGCATGGCATTTTTTTATGATTTTGTTTTTCATCCAAATCAGTTATTTAGTATCTGTGTTTTTACATGAGTTTCACTACCACTATTTTTTTCTACTAAAACTTGATTCTTTTCATTCATTCCTTCACATAGGGGTATTTCGTATTTCACCTTCTCTTTTTTTATGTTGTCAAATGCACATCAGCTTCATCAAGTTTACCTTTATATGTTTTTATTATTCAAAAAAATTAATTATTTAAATTAATGATCCAGGAATGTAATTGTCCGTGATATGACTGCAGCTGGTTTGGGATTAAATAAGTTCTCCTATGCTGGGCTTATAATTGCACACCAGAACAAAACACCTTTTACTGATGATTTCGATGCAAAAGTAATTTCCATATCTATTTCTTGATTTGACACGTATTATGCTGTATTTTCCAGCAATCTCTGAACTTGTTATTCTGTCGAAAAAGGTTATTGAGTATGTGGAGAAGTCAAAGAAGTGGACTTCAGTAGAAACTGACAGCGCCAATGCTGAGAATGTGATGGTGGGTGTTACTGATGAGGAGTTATATAACTTACCAACGGCAGAATACGTTACTAGGCGTGGAGGATTCTTGAACAGGCCATTTGCTGCATACCATACTGCATTTAATGCTGCTGCGGACTTCAAGAATGTTAAGGTATGAAGTTCCATGTCTGTATGACTGTTCGTGATATTTTTAAATGGTTCTTGGAGAGTTGTTGTCATCTAGCGGTGCTAGTGTTAGTGTTGCGGAATTTCAGCAAACTGCTATGCGATACACAATTTAGTACAAAGTGCTGTCAAATAGCAGCTATATCAGCTCTACAACACTCTAGCATAGCCTGCATAGTGGAATTTGAACAAACAGTTATTTTTCGCGATCGGTGGTTGACAACTCTTGGTTCTTGCATGCTTCTATGTTCTCTTATTCTGATGCTGCCTGTTTGTGTGGCATGAAATCATTCAATGTGCATCTAGACCTAGTAAGAATTGATTATGTGTGATATTTAAATCTGACGTATAGTTAGCGTTTAAGTCAAATTAAGATATCTGCTTTACTGGTAAATAATATTGTATATTTCTCTCTAATATTTCTTTACCTACTTCATTCTGGCTTACTCGTGGGAAGGGATTTTGATGTGATGTTATTGTCTATTAAACCAGAATGTTACATGACACTCTTCCTTTTAATGGTAGCCCTCTAAATGTTCTCCTATTATGATTATGATTACACTATGTACTGACCAGTAAAAAAAGATTAAATGAATGATAGTGATATAAATTAAAGGATCTATTTGTTAATTTTTTATGCTTTCTAGTTTCTACAGAGTAATAATCTCAATTAGCAAACTACACCTTTCTTCTATGTTTAGCCGTTATAGCATGCATGATATGGTTTTAATTTGTTAAAGATAAAACAGAAAATTGTAGAACTTGACTTCCTATTTTATTTGGGGCTAATAATTTAAAGCTCCAGATATAAATTTGATCATTTTGTTTTTGTATTTCCTGAAGGGGAATCAAATATAAGAAAAGAGCAGTTTCTGGTTTCTGCTTTGTTTTCCTGCCAGTTTATTTATTGGTGAAGCACAATTCATCTTTTTTATAGAATCACACCCAATTATCTTATTTATTGCCCCTTTATTGAATTTTGATCAGATTTAAGCCTATTTTTGTAGATTTGTTTATATATCAAATGTGACATGTATATGGTGGTTAAACTTAAGTAGAGTCCGGATTGAAAAATCTAAGCCTCTCATTCACTTTGATTGTGGTTTACAATTATAGCTTTCATACCTGTTTTGAGGGGAATCATCTCCTGAAAAAAAAAAAAAAATTTCTATAATAGCTCTATATTTCTGGTTTGTTCTACCATCACATTCACACCATTTGTTTCTTTGCATGTTCAATTTTTTAATGTTACATTCGTTATATTTTTTCTTTTTTCGTATTAAATTATCTTTCAAATTGTTTATGGTTGATGTCTAATTTTGGCAGTTGACGGACACACTTCTTGAAATGCTGGAAAAGGAGAATAAAACCCCTGATATCTATATTGTCATGCAAGTAATTAGGTAATTGATTATTAAGTTCTCTTGTTGTACTATTTAGATAGCCTGAAAACATGCATTTTATCATACTATAGCTTTATGTTAGTATGTAATTGATTATTAAGCAATGTTTTTTGGTTAACTTATCAATGATTCCTTAAAATCTACTACTGCTCTTTGAAGGATGCCTTCTGGTTGGTCAAGTTTTGCTTTTACAACGCTAAAAGAAAAATACTATTTAGTTATTGAAAGCTAAAAATCCTCCTAAATGCATAATATTGCTTTAATTATTAAATTCACTAATCAAATGTAAGGCATGTCTTGCTGAGCCTGTTTGTTTATAATAACTAGTGTTTGCAAATCTCACAGCCGTGTTTTGTACTCATTTGTTATTTGTTAAGCAATTATATGAAGGATATAGCCTCACTCATTAGCATCAGCAAGAAAACTCTAACCCATAAACAAAACTGGGCACCAAGCAGACATGATGTAGTATTACTAAAAAGTGTTATGCACACCTTTTTTTTTTAGAACTTAAGGTCCGACTAATCCTAGGGGTCCAATCCCACCGTCCCACTTGTGGGGACCCCATTTAATGCCTTATGAACTAGCCCACCGAAATTGGTACCGAGGGGAATCTAACCTGAGACCTTGAGAGGAGCACTCTCCAAGGTCTCAAGCCAATACCACCAGGCAAGTGTTATGCACACTTATCTCTATATCTGTAGGATATGTTAATTGCTTAACATAATTGCATATAGAATGCATAAGGAGTCCAAATGTTTTTCATGAGTCTTTTCATAGTTGTTATCATATTAGGCCTTGTACTAATTACACTGCACCATTACTTGACCTAGATTTTCAGTATTAATGAAAGCATTAGGTTAGTGTTTTTGCAATGCATATTTTAAGCATTCAGAATACTTGTTAAAGTCTGTTGATCTGTTCTATCTTTTCAACATTTTCCCTTTAATTTCAACAACAAAGCCAATAGAGTGTAACCGTTTTGGAATTTCGGGGACGTTGCTAATAATAGACTATGAACTGTTTGTAAAAGGAATAATTGTAACCATCAAACTTGGTCATTTTGGTTGTGGTGAAGTAAGGAAATATGCTTACAATTTCAACTTTTTTGGTTTTAGACTAGATCCTCATTTCTTGTTGATGTTTCAATTTCTACTGTTTTTGTTGTTTGTTATATACAAATTTCAGTTTTACTTCTGATTACCATTATTATGCAGGTGCTATTGTCATGCCGGAGAGATTGACCGTGGTCTTCAATTTTTTGAGGACTTTCTAGCTTTAGGGAAGGGTAATGCTGCAGAAATTTATGTGGTGAGTTTTCTCACATATAGTTTCTAATACAATAAATACCAAATCTTGTAGTTGAATGCTTATATTTCCTCATATATCAGAAATGTGACAAAGGGCCTATTTGGATAGACTTATTTGTGCTTATCTACTGGTATAAACACTTGAGGCTGTTTGAGAGAGCTTATGAAAACAACTTATAGCTTATATCAAAAGAATTTAACTTTATTTGATACAGAAATAGCTTATGCACGTGAATTTATATGATATGTGCTTTTGCTATAAGCGCTTAACTAAGATGATTTTCGTCACAGAGCCTATGTATGCCTTTTTTAGAAGTGGTGAGCCCATATGTGTGTGAATTTTAAAATGCTGATTGCTCTCTTTAGGGATGTTTGGTTTGTGAAAAATGCTTTTGTTTCTATTTTCACTTTTAGTTACAAAATATACAAATATTTGAAAACTGAAAATAGAATGAAAACAAGGTGATAGTTTTGAATTTAAATTTTGCCTCAATTTTTTTTTTGAATTTAATGTTAAAACAAAACATTCGCTCAAACTAAACAGACCCTTAATTTATACTTCCGCTCTAGCATTTAGTGTTTAACAACTGTTCATGGTACATTTGGCTTACAGTTTATTCTATTACAACAAAATATCGCCGTTGTAGTCTTCGACGAATATTTCCAAACTCCGCTGATGTTGACTAAGTACTAATATTTTTCATAAATTATATAAAATGCATATTGATTAATGCATTTAAACCAACATGACTGCAGACGCTTGCAGAGGGGGCAATGGTTGGGTACACTGAGAAAGGAATGCAAATTTCTATAGATATACTGGTAGGTTATCGTAGACACTTCATCGACTTTGTCAAGTTGAAATTAATTTAGTATGTTGAAAGATTTCAAATTTAAATCTGGAATTGTAGACAAGAATGAATGAAAGAAACTTTTTCATGAATTCCAAAATGGGAAGTGAGCTCCTGATTATGGCTGCTGGTGAAAAGGTAAACAAAACTCTTCCAATTATACCCTCTTGTTATGTGTTTCATACCAGATACTTAGCACATGCTGCCTGCTTGTTAAATATGTGTATTTTGTTGTTTTTTAATTCATAGACTGGAGGATATACTAATGCTAACTACATATGGGACTTGATGCGAGCCCGTAACATATACCCTTCGTTAGCTGCGGTAGAAGCATACTACCAGGGTTTGAAAGTAAGTTATCCATCTCAGCAATGCATCTTGCTTTTCATGTGCTTTGAGATATTTTCATATTTGTTGAAAAAAAAATTATACTGTAGCACATTGATCTTTTATTTTGATTAGAGGGTAGTAATTAGAATGTGCATGTTTGGATTCAATTTTGGAAGAGCCAACAGTGATTATGAAGTACTAAAATTGATTTTAGTATGTTTGTAGGTTCTGATTAAAATTGATTTTAACTTGAAGCTATGATTTGTAGTTTTTGCCTTCAAGCCGAACATGATTTTTACACTTGAATTTTTTGTTCAATTCACTTTCACTTGAACATATCCAAACATAAAACT
>Ga0315913_1011311_pt1 | contig 10111 bp, 4 predicted proteins | sample MpolsnodulesMG_FD_207736 | JGI IMG/M metagenome (GOLD analysis project Ga0315913, IMG submission 207736) | Medicago polymorpha root nodule microbial communities from Los Angeles, California, United States - small nodules | ecosystem: Host-associated > Plants > Roots > Nodule | place: USA...
TCCACGCGCAAACCCTTTTTGTATAAAAATGCTAGTCATGAGAATTGGTTTATAATGCTCAAAGTAAATGAAAAAGTAAAAAATCCATTGTTAAATTGTAAATACTATAACATATTCCCAGTTCTTCATTGATTTTCGCTTCAGAAAAAAGTTGGTTTATATGGCAAATAATTGATAATAAACTTTTGGATTTGTTTTCCTCTGATTACAAGAAGTTTAATTGCAAGAAGTTTATTTTAGATTATATGTTGGAATGAAAACGATAATTTTGTAGTGATCCAGATACAATTACCATAGTCTCTAAAAGTATTTGATTTAAACTGTCTCTTGAAATTATAAGGACAAACTTTCAGTCTTTTACCACTAAATTAACACCTCGTAGACATGCTTAAGACAATAGTAACAATACACGGAATAAAAATATTCCAAACATGATAAGATGGATGATAGAATGAATTCACTAACCAGCATGTGCAAAGGTATCCCAAATGCTAGGAGTTCTTCCATCTTCATTAGCAGCTCCTTCCACCTATTCATAATCACAAGCAAGGTTTTAAAAAACGGTCTGTTGCCAAGAAAAAGGCTGCGAGAAAAAGGTATAGGTAGCCGATGTTACCGTTTTTACAGAGTGCACAAAAATGCCGCCACAACGAAATACCGTTACAGCCGTAAAAAAAATGTTGTCCATGACAATAGACATGGGATCCAGATATTTTTTTAATTGAGATAGATGAAAATCATATTTTTAATACATATTTGATCATAAATTACATCATTTTATCTCCTTATCTAGTATAGAACTCCAAATCTATCTCTAGTTTAAGTTATTTACGTTATTATCATTATTTAAGAGTTGTGCAATGTTGTGATTAATTTACACTGCGACAACCGCAATCGGTATCGCAACACCTGTAACAGCCGAAATCGTGAAATCCTATATGCAACTGCGACTTTGACCGCGACGGTTATTTAAAACCTTGATCACAAGTACAACAATAAAATATAATCATAATTTAATTATTCTAAATAATGAAATTGCATGGTTACTTCTTTTTGGGGTAAAGTAAAAGAGAACCTGATAAGCAGAGGTGCCTGACCCAAAAACAAAGTCAACGGGGAAATCTTGTCTGCTATAATTATCAGTACTTAACACCCCAACAGCCAAGTTTACAAGCACAAAGAAAACAAGAGTCAAACATGTATGTGGTTCCATCTTCTATGTTTATGTTTTTTTTTTTCTTCTATATATTTCTCAAACATTTCTGTGTTCCATTTTTAAGAAGTGTGTGTGAGACTGTGAGTAGAAGACAACACCGACTTGGTGGTTCTGTCTCATTTTCTAATCTTGCTCTAATAAAGTAATAATAAGCATCTTGACCAAAAAAAAAAAGTAATAATAAGCATATTCTATGTCTTGGACAAAGTTTACTCGGCATTTACTAGATAGACAAGTAAATTGAATTTTACGGTTTTTTTTATTTTCACTTACGGATTAATTGTTATACTTAGTAAAAAAAAGGACTAGTTTGTTAGTATTTCGAATAACTAAATTACGTTATGAATATTATAAGTGGATGTCCATGTAACAAAATGGGTTATACTACTAAATTATTGAATTTAGTCCATATAAACTACTTTATTTTCCTATAAATAGAGTTCATTTGTAATATTCTGTATTACACTAAGAGTCTGTTTGGATTGAGATTGAGCTTATTTTGAGCTTATGAAAATGAGCTTATGCAAATAAATAATCTTTTATGTTAATTCATATGATCTTACTAACGAAAATTGTATATTCATAAGTTGTTTTTTCATAAACTATCTTAACAAATTCATAAATAATACATTAATGTTTATTTATTTGTATAAACTGTTTTGCATAAGCTTTAAAATAAGTCAATCCAAACGGACCTAAGGAATAATCATACTTCTCTCTATTCTCTCTTCCTCTCCTTCTCTCTATTATTGTTTCTATTTATTTCGTTTCATAATAGGTTATCACACGCTCTAATCAACTAAAAATGCATTAGTATAATCTATTTCACTAATTCATTCGTAGTTTTTTTTCTCATGGATATATTTTAATTTAATGTATATACGTGATTGCATAGGAATAGAATCATTAGAAATTGATTTATATGTTTTCTTTTCTTTTAGTATTCGATTATGATAATCATGGTATCTATGTGCCTGATCAATTGTTCTTATGAATTCATATACGGTTCTTTAAAAAAATAAAAATACAAAATGAATTCATATATGATAATCGTTTCTGTTTTTGAATCGGTAGTTTTAATTTGTTATGAAGGTACATGACTCTTCTTATGTTGGTACCATTATTCACCATAAGAATTGGTGACTCTATTAGGCACCCTCTTAATAGAATCTAGAAACAGTAAGAAACCATAAAGCAAAGAGAGGAAAAATGAGAGAAAATATAGTTGATATTCTTGTTTAAAATACACTGAGTTTCATATATTTATTATACAAGCCAAAGCCAATTGAGCTTGTTTAACTCATTTCTCTATTACTCTTATTACTTCCTACTTATATTAGTCCTTTAAAAAGATGTTTGGATGATTTTTGTATCTGCCAACATGACAAGTCAGCTAGAATGTAAGGAAGGATTCACAATAGGGTGAAAAAGAAGTTACATAAAACAATATTCAGATTTGGGAAAGAGAGATCAAGCCTCTTGATCAAGAGCTTACCCTATCAGCATTTACTAACTTATTGATACTTGTAGTAGTGAACTTATTTCCATAAAACAATGTTCAGATTTCTCCTAAAACATGTCAAATAGTCAAATGATGCATCATCATTCTTAAATTTTGGTTCCAGAATTAAAAGGTGAGGATTTTTAAAGCAAGGAGCAAGTAGGTTATAGTTCCAGAATCACATGGCATAACTTCCTTTGCCTCAAGTTATGGAAGAAATATATATGAAAAGTTCAATATAATGAAAACTAACATAGCAAATATTAACTAAAATATTCAAATTTTAGTTGCCATACAAACTGTAGATAGTAGTAAGCAGTAGCCGTTATCTAAAGCATTGTCTAGATAAAAAAATATTAACTAAAACATTGAACTAAATCTTAATCTCTATTTCAAATTGGCACCAATTAGCTTCTCCGATGATGCACCATCCTGTGAAATATTTTTGGGCAATGAAGTAGAAAACACATAGCTGATGTTTTGTCCTGCAGTAGCCAGAATAAAGAGAGATGAGGTTCTTTCATAGCAGAAATATCAAGCCAAGTATTCAGTACATATTAACATGAAATCTTATTCAACATATCCATCCATATATATTTCCATTTTGGAGTTTGGACAAAGGTGATTATTTCTTAAACTGCATAAAATCAGTAAATGAGTAACCATCAAAGGATAATAAAGCAGAAAGAACCTCTATTATCAAGACTTTTCTCAGAGCAATTTCTTGTACAAATTAAAGATCATATAATACCGCATGGTGTGAAAGATTTGAGAGGACTCACCAAGTTTCCTTTTGAGCTGCAATTTCAATTGCTTGTTGGGAAAAGGAGGAAATAAAACACGAGCGGAAGCAGGAGAGAACAAAGTGTTTCCAGTGAAGTGAAAAACTTCTTTAACCGAAAAGAAGATGAGATGGCCATCGGTGGTGCAGAGTCTTCCGGGTTGGGAAACCAATATACTAGGGCCTCCGGTGATACACAACCTACATCGCTGTCTTGACAGGATATATAGTTGTTTGTCAAATTAAAGCAAAATGCTATTGCTTCCAATTCTAGTGGCATACTTCCTCCTCCTTTGCAAACGATTGAAGGCTCAAATCCAGTATAAGCCGCCACTGCACTTTTAATACTTAATAGACTATATTGATAAGTTGAGCTTGGCAAAATACCACATTCGGAAAATGTTGAATTTAATTCGATAAGCTTGTAAAGCTGCACTGCCTTCGAGAAGTATTCAACTAAGTTATGGAACATACATTTCCCGTGCTTGAACCACTGAAACTTCCAAAGATCCTCATTATTCCCATCTAAACTTGGCCAAGCAATGCTCATGTTGCGGATCAGAGTATCAGGAATCTGTTGGAACAAACTATTAAGGTTAGTAAGATAAAATGAAGAAATAGTAAAATTATGTAAGATACACTCACCAGAGATATGTTAAAAGCAGGCCCTGGACAGTACATCGGCATGGACCCGTTGAAGTTATGAGGCCACATGCTGCAGAGTTCCCATCGAGTTATGTTTGTTGATGGAGGCAGCTTGCAAGGTGATGGAGGCCTACAAATGGCAGGTGTCCAACACATGGCCACCATAAAACTGTCATAGGCAAGTGATGAAACATTGGAAGCTATTGTTGATGTAGTAGCAATCAGTGTTAGAAGGAGAACAAACCACTGAGCCATTAAGAAACTGCAAAAGAAGCAAATTAAAAGTATTAGAGCCAGTGAATAGGGGAGAGAAAGAAAGAAAAAAAAAAGCTATATCACTGTTTGGAATTAAAAACTATTGCCACATTTTGAAATCTGATAACAAGTTAAACCAAATGCAAAACTCTAAAAATCAAAGTTAACAAGTCCTTAGATTTATCATCTATTTGGCAGCTAATGGAAACAGAAAAATAAAATCTATTACCACTTTAAATTACTTTTTTAACTTACACCATGTGTAGAATCATTAAAGTATAAATCAACTAAGATACAAAGAAGAGAAAATAAAAATAAAAAGTATTTAACATGCTGTCACAAGTAAAGACCATGATAGTATCACACAGGTAAATAAAAATAAAAATTATTTAACTTTATCACTGTTTGGTAACTACAAATTAGAAAATTAGAAAACTATTACTACTCAAGAATTAGACTACAAAACTTCAAAATCATTGATAATTTCAGTTAGAACCTTTAAACAAGCAAAAATCTGAAAACTAGTTAAAGCAACTGCAAAACTCAAAATCAACTAAAATGTACAAATTAGAGTACTAAACTTCAAAACCATAGATGATTTCAGTTTAAGTATCTTTAAACAGACAAAAATCCGAAAACTATTTAAAGCAAGTGAAAACTCTAAAAATCAAATGAAAATATGTAGCAAATAAACAAGTTCTTTTATAACTTACACCATGAACATTCATTAGAGAATAAATCAACTATGATATGCAAAGAAGAGAAAATAAAAATAACTTAACATGCTCTTAATTACAAGTATACCATAGAAAAAATATTGTAACACCTCAAGAACAGTCACAACTCACAAGAATATCATAGGAAAAAATATTCAAGTGTTTTATGTGTTTAAATCATATACATACTAACATAGCTCTTTTTTTTTTCTTTCTAGAATAAAACACCATAAAAATGTAGAGATTTTACAAAGACTCTAAAGCCAACACACACCTTGGATCAGTTGCAAATAGAGAAAGAGAAGATGAGAAAACAAAAGATCGGACAATACCAAGAGAAAATCGGATTACTCCAAACCAAGTCACCAATACATTTATTTTCTGGAAAAGAACTATTCAACATTTTTTAAATCATAGGACAACAAAATAATTCCAGAAATCAAACATTTTCACTAAAAAAAAAAACTAGTATAACGTATAAATAAGTGTTAGTTTGATTATAAAAGAGAGAAAATATTATTATTAAATGGATAAATTTTTAAAAATACGATTTCAGACCAAAAAAAATTGTCCAAATAACTTTTTCCTTTCAAGATAGCACACTTTATTTTGTACAAACCAGATGTTGATATTCTTATGAACTACTCCCTCCAGTCATATTTATAAGCAAAAAACATATTTTAAGATTCATTGAATCATTAATGTATTTGGTCAATATATAGACTAAATACATTAGTTATTCAATGAATCTAAAAAATTGTGTTTTGCTTATAAATGTGATCAGATGGTGTAGATAATACTCTTTATAAACAATAATTAGGGATATGCCAGTCCCTAATAAATTCACTGATGTTTTAAAGTCCAAGACTTGACCTACCGGTAGAGGTGGGCATGGTTCAGTTCGGGATGAAAACTGAACCGAACCGAACTGAATTGTTTGCTAAATTTAAAATAACTACTGTTTGTATTTCGAACTGAACTGAACTGTTTCAAACCGAACTGAACTGTTCCGAACTGAACTGTTATTATTAATACCTTTGAAAAAAAAATATGAAAAAAAACAAATGAAATTGAATTTTAGTTACCGAGCTGAACTGAACTGTTTCAAATCGAACTGAACTGTTTTGAACTGAACTGAACTGTTTCAGTTCAGTTTCATAACTGTTAGTAATGGTTCAGTTTTTTTTGGTTCAGTTCAGTTTAGTTTTTGGTTTTTTTGCCCACCCCTACCTACCGGTGGTAATCAAGACATAAACAAGTAACAGGCTTGTGAAGTTTTATAACAGAAATAAAAGTGTTGAGGTGCAATAAACTAGTTGCAAGAAAGATTTACATTGACTAGTGAATGTATTAACCCAATATTGTTCGAATTATACATATATACGTAAAATTATTTTGATTGATGCATAACATTTTACGACAACAATCAAGTCTTCTCCTATTAAGTAAGGTGAGTTATTTGGATCAAATTATGTCATAATGTTTTATTATAAACCATATTTTGTTCTAACTCTTTAATTTATATAAATTTATCTTAATAGTTTCTTTTATGATTTTTCTAGGTCTTCCTCTACATCTATCTAGTGATCAAAGTATCGTTCATATGATCTACCCTCCTTACTACATAATCTAAATGTCTTCTTTCTACATGTTCAACCGACATAAGAATATTTTCCACCATCCTTTCTATTATAGTTTCTAACCCAACTCTCTTTTTAATGTTGTCATTTCTAATTTTATCTAGTCTAGTCTTATTGCACATCCAACGTAAAATTCTCATCTCCACTTATTTTATTTTCATGTTAGTTCTTCACCTTCCAACACTTTATTTCATACAACATTGTCGATCTTGCAATTGTTTAAATAACAAGTTTGATGACCATATTTCATGTAAGATGGAGATGGAGGAGGGGACGGTGAGAATGACGAGACACAATCCACTGGCCAAGAGGTTGAAGCATGACTGAAAATTAGGTGTGACTGCCTTGGAGATATAGGTTTATTAATGTATACTTTTGAGTATGTAATTTTATGCTTTTGTGTACATTTTATAGAGCAAAAGTTGTTGAAACTTGTTAATATTCATAGCATCCATAGAATCTAGGAGATAGCATCCAACATGTTTTATTAGTATGTTAATTGTTAGGTTAATCTTCATATTTCATTCTATTAATTTTATATTTTAAATGCACAATAGAGATTATTAATTCTAATGTTTTAGAAAAAGAGAATGAATTCCGTTAATATTTATCTTTTTTGTTTGTGTTTTTAGGTACATAAAATGACAATAGTTACTTGAGAACTCACACATAAACGAAGAAATCGTGGTTTAAACCTTAACCATAACATCTGACCTAACAATTTTAACATTATTTAAAAAACACAATTGATTTTTTCTTAAAATTGGTTATCATATTGAATTCCATGCTTCTTCCTAGTCATCATGCTAAGAAACTTTTGTACTATTCCATGGATCTACCTTTATGTTGTTTAAATCCCAACCTAGTTTGGTTGGTGAATTAATTGGTACTGGTATTATATTCTTATGAATTATATAATTTCATGTAATGTGTTAATATCCTCAAATCAAATGTTCGAATATTGACTAATTAAGAAACATTTGAGCTTCTTTTTGATATTTTATAACGACGGAAATAAAACGGAAAAGAATATAAGTGAATAGTGTCCTTTCCATTGTTTACCTGTTTTATGGAGGAGTGTGATAAAATTATCGTTTCATTGTTTGAAAAGCGGATAGAAACAAATGAATCGTAAAATATTTAGAACACATTACTACCTCTGTCATTTTATGTGAGGTTATTTGATTAAAAGATCACTTTTCAACCTTTTGGTATTCAATTTGAAACTAGCATCAAACAAAGCATATTACTTCCTTCGTCTTTAAATATAAATTCGTTTTAATTTTTCTTCTTTTTATAAGATTTTAATATTACAATCAACTTTTATAATTCTCGTAATTTACTCAACGGAGTCGTATACTTAAGAACAAAAGTAATATTGTCTAGAATTATATTAAAATACTATGTGAGAATGAAAAAATTAAGACTTAACTTTATCAGTTTTTAATCAAAAATATATTTCTAAGCCACACATTTAGGTTAAACTTTGGTTATGACTTAATTTTTTTTGTTACCAAGTTTTAAATTTAGAAAATTATGATGAAATAATGGTCTTTTTAATTTTGAAAAACTCAAACAATGACAAAATGTATTTTTCTGAAAACCCTTCATCCATATTTTACTTTTTATTAAAAAAATTCAGAGAGAGAGAGATCTTCTGTACTTCTGAATATAAGTCAAATTGTCTTATTTGAGTGTCTCCAACTTTGTTGCCATTTTGGTGATGCTGGCAACCAACTACTACACAGACTGACACACTGTCTATAGTACTATTTCGAATATTGGAGGAGTCAGGAATGTTTCCAACTTTGTTGCCAATTGCCATCATGATATTCTCAACAACCCAAATCATTTTCATGATCATACCTTCAATTAATTTACCATCACAACAATTCTCACCTTCAAGCTGAATTCATTTTCTCTCCATGTAACCGTGTTCTAATTTTCATGTACATCATTTACTACTTATAGGTTAATAATGCCATATTAAAATTATTTAGGCACACAAATCAAATTATATATCATTTAATTATTTTTTATTATACTATTTTTCTAAAATATTTATAGGCCTTTACATCATTTAATTATTTTCACAACATTGTACATATATTTTAATTAGTTAAAAAATAATACATACATAATTGTTAAAAAAATTAAACAAATGGAAAAACATTTGGTCCAAGATTCAATCTCTGGTCGGTGCGTATGAAAAAACATTTATTGAGAGAAGTCAACCTCTTAAATGAATTTCAGTTACCTCGAGGAGATTAGTTTTCTTAATTATGCGTGAATGATATCTCAATATACCAAAAAAATAGTGTAAAAAACTAATGTAGTGTAAAATAAAATAAAAAATAGCAAAACATAATGATTTCGTTCGGATTTCAGATAATTAGTTTTGAGTTTGGTTAGCATGATTCATGAAAAACAAAACCAAATCAATTTTAATTGGTTTAGATATGGATCGATGTTTAGGTTCATTTGATCATTGATTCAATTTTTACACGCATATATATATAGTTGCATCCTATACAAAGCTAACACTTCATATTCATATTATTGACTTGTTACATTTGTCATGTAAATATTGAAGAAGGTACAAACTTCTTCCCATTGATTCAAGCAAGCATTGTGCATTTGTGCTCTAATCTTAATTATTAATAATAAATGGAAGATCATGAGTAGTGGTCCCTTGTAGTATCCATCATTTTCACTCATACTACAATTAAGATATATTCACCCAAAAGTCGTGATTCCGAGAGAAAAAGAGAGGTTGCATCACATGTTGATTCATAATTGGGAAAGAGTAAGAGTAGTCACCCCTAAATTAGGCTACACATGCTACTGCTAGACTCATAAGTAGTTTATATGTTTCATTCATATTTCACCTTTCATAACTCTTAAGACTTCATAATGTATAGCATATGTTCTTAGGACATGTATATACCTTTAATGTTTTTGCTTTTGTTTTTCAGAAATCATATATTATTATTAATGTCAAATATTAACCTAACAACTTACAAGCATTGAGAGTTTACAAAATAAAACAATTTGTAAGCTAGTTTAGAAATACATCATAATTTGTACGTACATAGTACAAATGTAATATGTAGAGAAAGATGTACCCGTGCAAGAATATATTACATGTAGAAATCAAGCAGAAATTAATTAGTGCAGGGTGGATGAGACTAAAGCAATAATACAATAAATAAAAAATGTAAAACGCATGCATCAAATGTTATAATCATGCACTTGCTGTCAAGAGAAAAATAAAATTGCTTAGATAAAAATATACATACAATATGATAACATTTTACTGAAAAAATCAATTCAATTTATATTTCAAGACATGAACAA
>Ga0315913_1011313_pt1 | contig 10110 bp, 4 predicted proteins | sample MpolsnodulesMG_FD_207736 | JGI IMG/M metagenome (GOLD analysis project Ga0315913, IMG submission 207736) | Medicago polymorpha root nodule microbial communities from Los Angeles, California, United States - small nodules | ecosystem: Host-associated > Plants > Roots > Nodule | place: USA...
TTTTGAGTTCCTCCAAATGAAGAAGGATTTTGTATTATGAAGAAAAATGAACCCCCAAAGCCTTCTTTTCTCAATGTATCTATTTCTTCTACTTGTTCCTTCCTTCTTTTTTTTTTCCAAACCCCTGCCCTCCCTTACCCTCCAAACAAAGCCTAAATGTCCTGTAATTGCAAACAATCTCTGATGCCTCTTTTGTAAGTAAGTTTAGGGACTAAAATGAACAATGAAAAATATATTTGAAAACTAAATTGGCTACCCAAAAACATGTAACAATAAAAGATATGCTTGTGGATGTGTTTGCAATTTCGATAGATTCATAGACTATACTATAGTGACACTGACAACACCTCACACATTCAGGGACCAAAGTGTTGGTTTACCCAAATTTTAATCATAATTCATAATCATCCACAATGTTCTGACTTTTAACATGTATCACGTAAGAATTCCATGCTTCAGAAAATTTAAAACAACATAGTCGAAACTCAAAACATAGTGAAAAACCTAAACCAGATAAAAGGGAACTTCTAATAATAACAGTAATGTTATACCTACATCTTAAAATTCCATACCAAGGTTACAATTGGTCATTGATATATCAAATATTGGTCACAGAAAAAAAATAACTTCAACCCATTAAGATAACATCATTTACCCAGAAATAATAGCCAATAAAGTTTGAACCTTTTCTATGAGAAAGCCGCAACTAATTGAAAAAACAAAGAAAATAAACTCAATTGAACATACGGTTTCTAAAACCCTAGTGTGAAATTTGTATTTCAAACCAATCAAATAAAAGGGGTTTTTTAATACTAATATGAGAACAGTCTTGAATCAAAGAGGAAAAGAGAGATACTAACCAACGTTGTTGGCGACGACGAGATGAACGGTTTGCGACATTGTTTTGTTGTGTTGGGAGACACAGAACACTCACACACAGTTTCTCTTCTTTTCTCGTAGGTTTTAGTTCGTTTGATAAGGGGTGTTCTCGGTAATATGTTCTTATGTTAGGGCAAAACTGTCATGTCATTTCATTTTTAAAACATGTAATAAATTATTTTTTTTACAATTCTAGCTAGTTTTTTTACACAAAAACAAAAATTATTTATTCAAATTGATATACTACATCAAATGCAGCATCATATCATACTATAAATATAAAAAAATGAGTATATAAACAAATTCGCAACATTCAAGTTAACAACACACAACACAATAAAATGCATACAAATAATATGATAAAATTAAAATGACTGAAATACTCTCATATTTTCATATTTGTAACATTGATTAGGAAAAATTGTTAAGGAATATGTATTGACATGTATCAGATGTAATGTTTTGTACCAGCATAGGGTCGGATCCAAGTTAAGGATTTTGTAGACATGAGCTCCTGCCAGAGAAAAATTAATGTCATACAAGTTTATTTATAATATGACAAATGCTAACTTGTGCCCTCAAGTCACATGTTATAGAATTCATTATAGAAATACTCGTATCAAAAGTCGTGCATTCAACTTCTTAAAAGTTGACATATTATATTTTTCAATGCAAAGTTGCTCTTTTTAGGTTGCCTTAAAGACACAAGTTAGCATGACTTGTAACATTTATCTTCTTTATATTTTAAAACAGGAACAAATTAGTCCTCTTTTATATTTTTCATTGAAAAAGCACGAGAGGCTTGCCACATAAATTAATAAAAAAAAATATTTTAAGTAATTTTTCCATTAAAAACCCAAAAAAAAACCAAATTCTTCCTTTTATGTTCATCATCATTATATATGGTTATAGTTAAAGGGATTCATGTCTCTGCACCTAGAAATTTATAGAGGGTCTTATATTCAAGGGCAATTTTTTTTTTTGTTATAAATGATCTTATAATTAAGGACGAAAGGAGTAAATAAGTAATATACTTCACTTGAAATCAAATTTGGTAGAATTCAAGCCTTAATTTATGTGACTATATGTACCTTGTGATTGTTATATTAAGATAACATTCTAGGAAATGGCAGGGAAAGGAAAATGGTAGCTATCATTCTGCATTCACCCCCACTACCCTACAGAATCAAGAAGAACAACTTTCACAGGTACAGAGAAAATGGTTTAAGGTATCTATCAAATTACAAGTGTTCAACATTTTGATAAGATCGTATTAGTAGAATGCTGCCTATTGTTATTTTTTTATACTTGTTTTGGAGTGTTGAATCATGAGAAAATGTTATGTTTCTTAAGACTTTGAAAGACCATTCTCTTGAAGGAAAAAAGACACATGAGCTTGGGATCCTTATGGAATGGATCCTCTCAATTTTTCTCTCTCTCATGTTTTCTCAATTTTCACATCTCAACCCTTATTATGGGGCTTGATAAGTGAGGAAAAGGGCTATGATGCGTCCTTGCGACAGATAGGACTGTGCACGTTGCTGACGAAATTGTTTTTCAGATGATTTCAATGTTAGTTTACACTGCACTGAGCTGCAGCAGACAGTTGATTGGTAGGGCATCATCCTTGTTGACAGAAAAGACCGAGTTTATAACACAGTAGTAGAATATGCACTGATTTCCATGAAAGAATGAACTGCCTTGCCCCTAGATAAGAACAAATAAGAGGAAAAACTCTTGCACAATGTTATTGTTGTGATCTGTGTTTGCAAATAGTATGTTTCATTACTACTGAGTTTCATTAGTACTGTCTCTGCTATTGTTGTGATCTAAGTTTCATTAGTACTCTAATTCTTTCATGATTTTAAATGGTTTGTTTTTATTGAGCTTACATTGCAGGAGGAGTTGCCGACATTAATGGCTTATTGGAGAGAATTAATTTTGTCGTGGGAGTGGTTTAGCACTAAAAAGAATTGCAATGTTAGTTATTTGTACTCTAGTTGGCAATGTAATCCGTAGCAACAATTTTCTGACACAATGTTGAACTCGAGAATAATTCCATAGCCTTTAAAAATCATGTTTATTCTTCATTCTTGCTTCAAGTAAAATACATAAGAAGAAACAGAGGGACAGGTAAACTCAAGAAGTTGGTGGTGCTTCTCAGAACTGAAGTTCAGGCTTTGTGACTTTTTGCCATCTCATCAACATCAAGTTCCATTTCCAACACTGGTGAATCAAAGTACATGCTCCCCTTACTGGCAAGGGAGTAAAATATATCAATAATCAAAAGAACCAGTTCCATTTGTGCACAATGTATTAATCTCAGAAATTTGGTTACCTGTTCAGTACACGGTTGTAGTCTACAGCACTTCGCATGCAGTACAGGACTCTGCCAACGATGTTGGTCATGTGAATTGGACCAAATGTTCGACTGTCAATTACTTCCTGCCATTTGAGTTGGGAGCACTGAATAAAGTATCACAATCATGCAGTATAGGACAATATTGTTTACAAGAAATTAAGGAGTCGAGAAACATAACCAATATGCGACGGAAGATCATACTATCCCTTGTGGAAACTTTTACTTAATGCTTTGCTATAGTTTGGTTACAATATTTCGAAGCTGTAAAAACTAAAAAGACATCGAAGGACAAAAAAAAAATATCATGTTCAAATGATTATTTTATCAGTTTTAACTTAACATGGGGAAACAAAGCTACATGGAAAAACTTAAGAGCTAGCCACTAAAATCTTTTTTTTCTAACAGGGCTAGCCACTAAAATCATTAACCTAAGTTCAGGTTACTATTGCAGCTATTATTTAGGAAGAAGCTATTTTTGTTAAAACGAGACTTGAGCATTTTCACTTGACGAACTCGTATCATAATTAAGTTCAGGCATTCAGCTTACTATTGCAACTTCTTATTTAGGAAAAGCTATTTTGGTTAAAACAGGAATTCATCATTTTCACGTGAGAAACCCAGGTTAATATTGCAGCTATTGTCAAGGAAGAAGCTAGTTTGGTTAAAACAGGAACTAAGCATTTTCACTAGAGGAACCCAGGTCACAGGCATACATGACCTTGAACCTTGTCAACGTCATAAGCAAAATTTCAAATGCTACTTGAATGAATCGACGTGGGAAACTATGGTATATTTATTTGTTAAGGAAAGGTGTTTAACCGACAATGGCAAATGAAGTCCAGAATCCATATACTGTCAACAATGTCAAAATCTATTGACAAATGTAAAATTTGGTATACACAATCTGATAACTCAAAAAAATATATATTAACCAATCAAACCATTAGTTAAACCTAGTTATCAGGTTAATATTACACACTAAATTTCAGTCATTCGAACAAGAAGTATGTATCACCTTACATACTTGCATACAATTAATAACTATCCATAGCTTGATTAAATCATATTTTAATGTAAAACTTATATTCCAACATGAATACAGTAACATTATTTCAGATTGTAACAGGGGTGCATAGTGATCCATCAAAGGTTAGCATAAAAGTAATGGAAATGTCTATGTAAATATAGGCTGTAGCTAAGCTATTTATACCCTTGGGTTTCAATTTTTTATTATCAGACACTACCCAACATTGATCCTTCTTGAGAACAAAGGATTCCTCCTTTTCATCGGTAGAAGCCATTTCATAACCACCGGTCGCAGCTAATCTTCTGACTAGATAGTCGTCTGGCTTTTCAGGGTTCTTCAAGAGAACAACATCTCCTTCATTAACTTCACTGTCAAAGAAAAATGTTTATCACCAAGTAATGGAGATGATAATATACATAACGAGCTCCTGACGAAAATGTCCAAAACAAACATGTCTTTGGAAAGGTTGTTTACACAACTACCACCTCACTAATAGCTAACAAGAAAGCAACCTTATCATTGCAGCAAGGCTCTCCCTCGAGCAACAGCCTATGAAGCATGGACTCCGACACGGACACTTAACACAACGCTGACACATCGACACCGCTAATGTAAAAACTATAGGACACCGACACCGCTACATATATGTTAAATTATCTATAGACAGTCTAAAATAAAAATCAAAATACATACATAAGCATCTAACTTGATTAATTTATTTGATTAGAAAAAGTTCTAAAACAAGATATCGTAGTATTTGACCTTTATTTATTCTTCTACTATCAAGAAAGCTAAAAATATTATAATCGACATTAATGTCTATAAACCCCCTAATTGATCTACATTTCTCAAAACATATGTAACTCTTGTATCTACGATATGTGGAAGCAAGAGAGAGAAAAAAAATGTTATAGATATTTGTCTAAGTTGTCTAACACGGCTCATATAGGTGTTGGACACCAGTCCTAAGAGTATCAAAGAAAAAAACAATTTAATTTATGACAACGGTCTTAGTTGTCCTACACCTGTCGTACGAGTCTCATAGGAGTGTTAGAGACCAACACGTAATTTTATTTATGACACCAGTCTTAGTTGTCCTACACCTGTCGCACAAGTGTCATAGGAGTGTCAGACACCACGAGACGGCAGTCCTAGAGGTGTTCGTGCTTCATAGGGAACAACGAGCAAAGTATTTGTGTCATATGACCTATGAAGTATTGAATGGGAATAAGAACACAAAAATCAAGAAAAGAAACACACAAGTTGCAGTAGTGTGATTACAGCGGGTCTGTTGGAAGCGGTATACTCCGAACAAGAAGAGTTGCTCCATTTCCAGAAAAAAGAGGGGCCATCTCTTCTCCTTTATTCCAATGCAAGAAGGTTATCCTTCCATTAAAAAACTCCTTTCGGAAAAAATCAAAGCGCTCATCATGTTTGAATTTTGCAGGATATCCTTTCTCCATCTTGCTAAGTTCCTATTTATATATAGATTCCAACCAACCCACAATTAAAATTCCTTGAATGAAAACTTAGCAATAAATATGAATAATCAACATACAAATACTCAAATGTCAAATCTAATAGAATCAAAATGAGAGAAGAGAGAGACCTTAACGCTGAGATTGAGGGTGTAACAAGCTTTGGCCATAAGGTACTGAATCTGCGTCCACCTGTTGGAACAAAACTCTTTTCTTATTCCTTTTTATTTACTCGCTCTGCATGTCAATTGCATTGTGTTTATGGAAATGTACATGTGTAATAACCGTGAGTGATTGAAATATCAATCCTCAATTTATTATTTCACTTTATCTAATCCTGGTATTAATCTATGCAATTAACAAGTGATTAAACTTTAAAATGCTTCCCTAATGAATCGTTTGAGAGGATCTAATTTCAATTCCTATGTCTCATAAATGGATGAGGCCTAGAGGAAGAATTGAGAGAGAAAAAAAGCAAAATAGTGAAAGAGTTTTTTTTGATTAAGCTAGAATTTACTTAGAACTAACCGGTGACTAATGCAAACAAATCATGAGAATTAGGAGCTTAATTTATTTTAGGATCATTTTAACTTCTACCTTAGAGCACATACATGTTAAGCATTAATGTCATTCTATTAATAATAATAATTTATTGAAAAAAAATTAATATTAAACATTTTAAGCAATAAATTAACATAATTTTCAACAAATAATTTATATTAATGAAATTCTTAACATGTGACCTAAGGGCAAATGTTAGCATTTCCTTTTTTTTAACAAACAAAGATCATTATATTTAGGAGAATGTTAAACAATGCACTTAAGACATTGGTTAAGCAAGTAAAACAAGTACTCCCTCCGTTCCTTTTTAAGTGTCTCTTTTGGAGAAATTTTTTGTTCCTATTTAACTGTCACTTTCAAAGTTCAATGCAATATTAAATGTTGTTTTACCAATATTATCATTAGCTATTTATTGCGGAGAGACAAATATATGAAATGAGATGTTAAATGAACAAGGTCATTATAGTAAAAGTATGACTTATTGCATCAAAAGTAGTAACAATTATTGATTGTGTTGGTTTGTGTAAAATGTCAAAAAGTGACAATTAAAAAGGAAGAGGTAGTAACTTTCTATAAAAGGTTGTGTAATTATTACTTAATCAAAAGTCAAAACTTATATTTGTAAGACAAATTTTCTATTTATAGTTTCCTTAATCATTGTCTTGAGAGCACCGGTTGACAATACCTCTATATTAATAGCACATCGATGCGGTAATAGAAATGCTTTGAGGGGCAAAATAATACAAGCAAATATTATAATGATGGAGGAATTAAACAGCAAAACTACATAACACAACAAACACAAAAAACCTACACTAGCTTGAGTGAATTCCGATGAACTAAAACTCTGATGTACGCATGGTCTGAGAAAGGGTTCCACCGTTTTTCATGTATTATACGCAGCATTATCTTGTTTTTTACACAAGATGTTGTTTCCGGGATTTGAACTCATGATCTTTCAATCACGTGACAACAACTTTAGAGATACGTCAAGACTTTCCGTTTGAGCAAAACAAAGGATAAAAAATTAGACAAACACCAAACCACACCTATACCAAAATTAAAACCATTCCCAAATTTGAATCAGGCACTTCGATAAACATTACAATCGACCTAACTCCCTGATGTATAGACTGCACTCCACATGGAACAATATCAAAATTCTCTTCACCATTGATGACAGAAATCCACACTGAGAACTACCAAAACCAAGCAATCTTAATAAACAACACAAAACCAAAATATGAAAAATAAATAATAAATAATCAGACACCGATCCGTATGATAACAACCCACTAAACCAACATCTTCCAATCAAAGCGCAAGGCACAATGTCGTAATCCATGCTATTAGATTTGAGCTTCAGCTAGTTCCAAGAGAACATTTTTACCTCATCAATCATTTGATCAATACTAATATCCTTGTTTTTAAACAACTTATCATTTCTTGATTTTCGAATGCTTCATATACCGTCAAACCAAATCACAATAACATGAGCCAAGTGGCACTCGGACTTCACCCCTTTTCGTCATTGGGCAGAGAACAAAGGGAAAATAAGCTGCAACCACTGTTTTATCGGTGTAGCTTTTTATAATCGTTAGCCATCAACAAAGACTAAAAATTGATCAACCAAGTTTAGAGTCAAATGACTTATAGTGCAAGAGGCAAAGGAGTTCTTTGCCAGAACTTCGACTTACAACAATGTTGAATTCAATTTTAAACACATGCCACGCCAAATTTTCCGGTTGGGAAAAGATTTAATAAGTTGTCTAATATGCAAGCATTTTTTTTTAATACACAGCAATTTATTAGAAGAAACCCCAATCACAAGGTGTGAGAACGTAACAGATCAACAACAGAGCAGTCTCTAATACACATATCACCAATACATTCTCAAATCCTAACCCCATAATCCGACAAAAATCAAGCTATGTTACAAACGCCTCATCCAAAACCAAACAAATAGAAAAGATAAATAAGTTAACTTGAATCTATTATGCCTATCCAAATCCCCCTCTAAACCAAAAAAATGTCACCAAGATTACAAAGAAATTCCCAATGAAAATCCATTCATGACCAGAAAAACTAAAAATTGCAGAACATATCCTTCACATAAGTCTATCATGCAGACTTATGTAACCATCCCATAACAATGATTTAAAAATCATACATTTATTCTTCATCCTTACTTCAAGTAAAATCCATAAGAAGAAATAGAGGAACAGGTAAACTCAAGAAGTTGGTGCTTCTCGGAACTAAAGTTCAGGCTTTGTGATTTTTTGCCATCTCATCAACATTAAGTTCCATTTCCAACACTGGTGAATCGTAGTGCATGCTGACAAAACTGGCAAGGGAGTAAAATATATCAAAAATCAAAAGAACCAGTCCAATTTGTGCACAGTGTATTTATGTCAGAGATTTGGTTACCTGTTCTGTACACGGCTGTGGTCTTCAGCACTTCGCAGGCAGTATAGGACTCTGCCTACGATGTTGGTAATGTGAATTGGACCAAATGTTCGACTGTCAATTGCTTCCTGCCATTTGGGTAGGGAGCATTGAATATCATAACCATTCATTGTATACAAGAAATAAAGGAGCAGAGAAGCATAACCAATATACCACGGAAGATCATACTGTCCCTTGCGGAAACTTTCACTTAATGCTTAGATATAGTTTAGTTACAAAATTTCAAAGCTGTAAAAACTAAAAAGACATCAAAGGACTAAAAAATTCATGTTCAAATAATTATTTTCTCAGTTTCCACTTAACATGGGGACACAATACATAAAAAACTTAAGAGCTAGCCACTAATCATTAACCTAAGTTCAGGTTACTATTGCAGATATATTACTTAGGAAGAAGTTAATTCGGTTAAAACGGGAATTAAGCATTTTCACTTGACGAATTCGGTCAAAATTAAGTTCAGCTTACTATTTGAGCTACTATTTAGGAAGAAGCTATTTTGGTTCAGACAGGAATTACACATTTTCACTTAAGGAACCCAGGTCACAGGCATACATGACCTCGAACCTTATCAAAGTCATAAGCAAAATTCCAAATGCTGCTTAAGTGAATTGGCTAGGGAAACTGTGGTATATTTCATCTGTTGAGGAAAGGGGGTTTCACTGGCAATGACAACTGAAGTCCAGAATCCAGATACTGTCAACAATGCCAGTATCTGTTGACAGGTGTAAAAATTTGTTTACATAACTATAAAAAAAATAAAAAATTAACCAATCAAACCATTAGTTAAACATAGTTATCATGTTATTATATTAACACTCAATTTCAGAGCATTCAAACAAGAAGTATGTATCACCTTAAATTCAATTAATAACTAATAATAGGTTGATTAAACGATATTTTAATCTAAAACTTATATTGCAACATGAATACAGTAATAGCGTTTCAGATTGTAACATGGGTCCATACTACTAATAGTATAAAAGTAATGATAAATTGTCAATTTAAATATAGGCTATAGCTAAGCCATTTATACCTTGGCTTTCAATTTTTCATTTTCAGCCACTACCCAACATTGATCCTTCTCAAGAACAAACGATTCATCCTTTTCATCAGTAGAAGCCATTTCATAACCTTCAGTCGCCGCTAATCTTCTGACTAGGTAGTCATCTGGCTTTTCGGGGTTCTTCAAGACCACAACATCTCCTATATACAGTCGTCTGTCGAAGAAAAATGTCTGTCATTGACGAATAATGGAGATGATAATATACATAACAAGCTCCAGATGAAAATGACCATAGTCAGTTAATCTCTTAACTAACTTTTGTCGAACTCAAGAA
>Ga0315913_1011316_pt1 | contig 10109 bp, 3 predicted proteins | sample MpolsnodulesMG_FD_207736 | JGI IMG/M metagenome (GOLD analysis project Ga0315913, IMG submission 207736) | Medicago polymorpha root nodule microbial communities from Los Angeles, California, United States - small nodules | ecosystem: Host-associated > Plants > Roots > Nodule | place: USA...
GATCAATGACACTACACCGGATCTTGTTTGCCACCGCGTCAGAACTCTTTTTGGCCATCATTGAAAATCTTTTAAGCTCTATTTTAACTAACCGTCATTTTTAAACATTGTTAACTAGTTTTTTTTCTCTTTCTTTTAAACAAGTTGGATTATATCATCATAGGCAACATTGTTAATTAGTTAAACTTGAAATAGGTTTTTTAAGTGTTAGTTTGTTGTATAAATAAATTAAAAAAACAAAATTCATTTTAATTAAAAAATAAATTCATTTTTTTTATAAATATTTGATATTCATATTTATTTCATTTCAGTTTAATAATCAGTTTTAAATTTAATTAAAAAATCTAAATTCATATTTTAAAATTGATTTTTTTTTTTTAAAAAATTGACTGGGACAAGGCCCTCGCAAAACTAGTTCATCAAACCGACATGATATCACATCTGTCTGAAGTGTGTCAATTTGATGAACCCTTGTGACAGGAGTTATCTCAGAAGCACCCCTCACTTTTTGATGAGGCCTATGCCAGGGGTCAGACCATCACATATTTGATAGAGGTTATATCCCTCAGAAATCATTTGCGACAAGTGTTTTTGCAAGGGATCCTGTCCCTCGCTCAACCCTCCGCAAGTTCATGTTTGCCATGGACTGTTATTTTTCCCACAAGTAACGCCCCTGACAAACTACAAATTTTCCCCATCCCTATGGATCTTCACGAAGACCCCATCATCATAAAAAAGACCCCATCAACATAAAAATAATAATTAATTTTTTAATATACTCAATCAAATTCATAGCAAAAAAATACAAAATTTAATCATAGAACAAATAAAAAAAATTAAGACATTATTAAACATTACATATAAAAGAAATTTATACACATTATGTGAAAAAACAAATAAATATGTCATATATAAACTTGAATATATACATATAATTATTTATTTTTGTAAAATACTAAGGTACAGGGTCCCAGCTGGACGGGGGATATGATCCCTATTCGTGTCCCCGATCCATCTTTGAGAGGACATTCTCCCCTCTCCACCCTGTGGGGAAAAATTTCCGACCCATAGGCCCCACACGTGAGAGTCGTTTTGGAGATCCTCACTTACAAATACAAAGTGACATCATAATAATGTACTAAATTGAGCGGTTATGATTGGCTGTTAGTGTAAAATAACTTTACATTATGGTGCATGTTTTTTTTTTGTTGGTTAGCATTGCATACTTCACCGAAATTGGCATAAGAAAATAATAGAATATGAGACTTTAAGAGAGACCTAAAGAGGAAAGATATTAAGCCAATACCATCATACTAATCAGTTATTATAATTATTACTTACATAAATTGAATCATTTCCTTGTCTCTCAAAGTGCACTAATTTGAACAAGACCTCATTTTCATATACTTTTGGTATTTTAGGAAATGTGAAAACAATGCCTTTCCTTCTCAATGTGAAAAGAACAAAAAGAACAAGGGTGATATAAATTTTAGTTTTGGAAACATCTAGGTTCTTCGAATCTTAAACGTAACAATACTATTCCTTTTCCAATTCCGTGGAACACTCCTTTATTTCTGATCAATGTTTTCAAACCATCTGTTGTTTGTGACTTTGTACAAATATTGCGTGTCTAATATGCTTTCTGAAGATTCCTTTTCTTTTCTAATTTTGTTTTAAAAATACTACTAATAACTAATAGGGCAACCAACATAAGTTTCTTTTTTGACTATTTGAAAAGCAAGGTTATGTCTAATTTCTTTGAGGAAATGGTATAAGAATTAATTGTACATACTATTAAAATATAACTATGTGAAATATTATATATTTTGTGACTCACGCGCCAAAAAGGAGGGTTTTGAAACCTTGTGTTGCATGGGAAAAAGGAGAAGCATTTGAGAATATAATCTATATTTTTCTTTTTCTTATGGTTCTCCAAGTCAAAGAAAGATTTCTTGAGCAAGCAGCCAAAGCAAGAAAAAGCCAGCACACTTCCTTTACCACATTCTGCTCCTTTTTTCCATCTTGTGCCAATCTTTCCAAATTCTTTTACTATATCATTTTCATTTTATGTTTGTCCCCTTATGAAATTGTACATAAAGAATCTGTTTATATCAGGAAAATATTATTTATTTTTAAAATTTTGTGTTAGTTTTACTTGTCAAAATAAGCAGAAAATAAATTATGGAAATGAACATGTTGCATTTTCAGAACCAATGAAAATGATAAAATAACTATTTTTACTATTCCCAAAAATGTATTATCTCTTATTAACATTTTATCTTATATTCATCACTACGACTCATTTCAAAAGTCTCTAGTATTCTTATCAACAAGTTAAAATGAACATATATTCTAAGAAATTAATATGAACAATGTTTCATAAAGCAAATGTGACCTAATATACATTGCAATATGACTTAGAATGCCACTGTAGTCAATAATTATAACTTATTATGTAATGGGGTTAACTCCCCATCATCTTTGTGTTATTGTAATGGGTTAGAGTACCCCTTGTACTCCATTTAATAATACACCTCTTGCTTATAAAAAAAAAAATAAAAATATTGCAATATGACCTCATTGTAAAGTCATAATATTATTCACAATGTCAAAGTCAATGGTTGAAAAAATGTTTGTTTTTAAGGAATAAATTGTAATTTATAGTCATAAGGCTAATTACAATTCAATTCTCACTAAGCTCAAAGAGTGCAATGTGAACACCGTTAAAAACATAGAATGAGTAACTTAAAATAGAGATAAAAGGGAAATGTCCATCTTTACGTTTTATATTTATTTTACAAAATTAACTTTTAAGGTGATAACTACTATTTAAAAATACATTTTTTGATCTTATCTCATCTAATATGAGACTCCGAACCCCTCAAACTTAAGACTAGACATTTAGAGTGTGACTCGATTGATATGATAACAGTTATACGATAGCTAGTAACCCAGGAAATACTTGATAGCCTTTGATGCTATTTGAAGTTTTATATAGGGTCTAACACGTCCTTACAAAGTCGACTTGTAAGGAGAGGATGACCTCTAGTTATAAAGTAGAGTTCATCTTTTATCTCATCTAATGTGTGACTCTTAGCACACACCCCTCACACAGAAGATTGGAACATTTTGAACGTAACATGATAGTGGAGACTTGATTACAGGTCACACAATGGATTATGCATAGGCTTTGAATCTTGAAATTTGGGTTGAAATCTTGAGGCGTGATTCTCTCAAGGTCTTCGGTTTAATTTTTCCTAGTGTCAATTTTGGTGGGCAAATCCATATAGAGTTTTGCTCTACCTTTAAATGGGTCCCCCACAAGTGGATTGTGTGGTTTGACCCTTCGAATTAGTCGGTACTTGAGCCGAATAGCAAGTTAAAAAAAAAGAATTTGGGTCGTCTTCTAATTATAAAAACATATTCATGCCACATGTCATACAATGTAACTCGTAAATAGTTAATTAAGTTTAGTAAGAAATAATTATACACACATTTTATATCTTTTTTATAATGTACTTTTTTAGCAGTGATGGGAGAATAATTCACTAATTCAATAATGCTAGGTATATATCATATTACTATTTCAAAACTATTCGTTTCATCATAAATTAGGGTTATTGTTTTCACTAAACAGTCATTAGGGTTAGCCATAGTTAATATATAACATGGTTATTTTGGTAAATTCAGCCATGAATGGCCAACACCTTTCATATTAAAACTTCATATTAGGTTAATATTGGTTATTGGACAATTGTGCATCGAATTTCAATACCTCCAATCAAATCACTTTTGTTGAAGCTTCTCTTCTTTTTCCCCTCTCTCTTTCTCTCTCTAACCAAATTTGATTTCCCTATCTACCATTTTTTTTCTTTTCCACCTCCCTTCTTAGCCTTGGTGCAGCTGGTTGATGGATATTGAACCCTTGTGGGCTATTGGGGGGTGGATTTTTCTTTCAATTTGCATGGCTGAACCTAATACCTCACAACCTATCTCAAAACCACTCAATTTCTTTCACTTCCTCACACTTTTTTTCATCCTTCTCCTCATCATCAATTTATCTCACCAACCAACAACAACCACAAACCCTACAAACCCTTCTTCTATGACTTCTACCAAATCAACTGAATCTAAATCAACCTCGTCGTCAACGACAAACATGCACCCACACAAAACACAAAAGGATGGAGCTGGAAAAGAATTTGGAGTTGATGCTCATGAAGTTCCAAGTGGTCCAAACCCTATTTCAAATCGGTAAGTATAAGAAATTATGAGGTATATACCTCATGAAACCCTATATAGCTAATATTGAAGATGAAAAGGAGATGGAGCTTCATATTTGTGTACTTAAATTGTCATCTTCATACTTCTTATTTTAGTTCTTCAACAATTAATATTGCTATTTTCCTCGGTGAGAGGTTTGTTACTCTTGTTCATCATTGTCATCATCGTATTAATTTTCTTTTCCTTTCTTTTTTTGGGCTGGAAATGTATAGCAAGAGACACTATTTTTCTATATGTTTGTATGTACGGATCTCTATTTCTTTCTTAATCATATCATAGATGGATGGTGAAATGGTACTTTTGTGTTAATTAGTGGAGTAATCATATTATTTTTTTCTTTTTATAATCTGGTGGAACAAATTTAAATCCATCAATTTATGTGCTTTATCTTTTGTTTATTTTCATTTCTTTGGCTCTATACCATACTTGTATACAATGCAAAAAGAGGGTTCGAATTCATGTGATTGAGTTGTTTGAGATATATGTATATAATATATCTATACTTTATCTTTCGGTTTATCTTTAGATCTTGCTTCCCTTTTTCTTTTTCCTTGATATCTGGATCTTAATCAATAAAAATTTAATTTATAACAAAAAAATGATATATTATTTATTTGGGGTGCAAGATTTGATTAAGAGTTGTTTTTCACTTTGATTTGATTTCCATTTCTATATTGAGCCATTTGGCTGTATTGCTGTTCAATAGTGATTTATGATGATATGAAATAAAATGTTTTGTTTCTTGTGGAAAATGTTTTAATTTACCAGAAACCAAATAATAATTATGTGTAGGGTTTAAATTATATTATATTTTGTTAAAAGAATGTGCCAATATAAAGAACAAAAAAGAAGTAGCAGTGGTGGTAATGTGTGTAGGGTTTAATTTGCATGGACTTAAACACTGAATTCAATTGGATTTGAGAACATGAAGAAGTGAGGAAGAAACTGAAAGGAAAAATGTTCAGAGATAAGAACGGAATCTGATGCAGAAAAACAAGGAGGTAGAAGTGGTGTCAGATCCGTGACACAAAAATAGTGAGAGGACTTGGTACCTTTTGTTTTTGCCTTAGCAAAATTATTTCATCTGACTTTGGACTTTTTCTTTTGTCTTCTCAAACACATTTCTCAATAAAGCTGATACCAACCATTTAGGTATTGAGTGAGCCCATGATTTGATAATTATAACTCTATCATTTTTCTTATTGATCAATCACTATCTTTGTTTTCCAATCATATACTTCATCATTAATTGGACGTACCCTCTCTCTTACACATTTTTTTCTTTAAACAACTCATTCTATATAGTTTTATGAAATTGTAATGTAAGCATGCAGGAAACAATTTGAGTTATTAATCATTCCATATGTCTTTTCTATAGATTGATATTTTTTAATTTAAAAGACTAAATTGTAATTTTGCAAATTTGAGGAACTAAATTGATTGATCTTTACAATTTGCAAAACTAATAATAATTATTTACTCTAAACAATTTCATGTCGATCTTTACTTTCTTTTTCAACCGAATTTTGAATTACCACCATCTAGTTCTCGCATAACCAAAGAGTTAAAGGATAAAAAAAAGGAAATTACGATTTGACCACAATTGTCCCTTGCATTATGCAATTATATAACTCATATATATATGCTCCATTTAGATAAGTTGCTTAATATGTTGCTTATAACATAGTGTTTATCATGATAGTCACTTATATATAAGTTATTTTTTATAACAATTGAATTTTTTTTTTATAAATAATAAGTTATTTTATGAAAATAAACCGCGAACAAATTATCTGTTAACTCATTAACTATTTTCGTTAGTTCTCTCATACAATCTCACGAATGTTTATGCTACTAAATACGTTCAAATAAACCGATTCAAAAAGTCCATACTGTGTTATCGTCCTTGCAAGTCAAGGAATAGTATGAAAATAATATAGCAAATATAAAATAACACGAGATTAGTGGGTTTCTTTTCTTATATAAATAATAATTCAAAAAAGAAAGGATGGTTTGCATTCAAATGAATTTTCCTTTTTGTAAAGGTGAATCTTTTGACTTAATTCTGTCGTTTTCTAATACATAATCCCTACCGTGGGGTTTAGTAAATTTTCTGTAGCGTAATTATGGCAAAAGCTAGATAAGCAAAATCTTAAGATGTTTTTAATGGACAATCAGTGATTTGACAAGCAAACTGCTCCAAACCCTGGGACCCACATGGAAGCTAATTGCATTATTATGTTTTGCTTAATTAGAAGTCTTACAAAGATGAAATATCTTGAAGAAATTTTCATTGTCTTCAACATTTATGAAAAAGCACTATTGCTAAACAATCTCTGAAAGCATTAAATGGAACATGCATCCGTCAATTTTTGGGGCTGTCCTTCCATCATAGTCATAGTAGTAATAAAAAGAAACAATTATAGGACAATACTATGTGATTTCATTTCACCACTCATGCGTCAGAGACATTGATTTTGAAAAATGAAGGTAAAAAAAGGTTCAATTTTTATTTATCCATTAATTTCCCCTTTTCAATAACAAGGATTTGAACATTCTGTGCCTTAGATTTTTGTTGATATATATAGTGTGTGTGACTCATAAGCTTAGAGAGAATTCATACATCAAAGAGTAGGGAAAAACTACTTGCTATATTATAAGGAAAAAGTTAAAGAATGTCCTTAGGGCATTGGATAAGGGAACAAAAATAGAAATTTTGTGTTGGAAAGTGATAAAAAGTAGTCAAGTCAACTTGTAAAAAGTTTACAAATTGTTGGTTAATTTAACTAGGGTCATAAGAACACTTGTTAACAAGACCCATATTATAAATAGAATTTTCAAAAAAATAAAGGGTTAATATATATTTACCTCCTCTAATATATTTAAAAAAAAAATGACTTTCATTTTGGTGGTAGCCGGGGTTTGAAACCCAAACCTTACATATATTATGCATTATCCCTAACAACTGAGGTAAGCACATAAGGACATACTACCGAGACTTTCTTCTTTTTTTAGGAAATACTACTAAGACTTTCATACAATTATATTAATACAAAATAATATAAATGGGAATGTAATTAATTATAACAACGGAATAATGGAGGAATTGTCAATAGTTTGTTGCTCTATGTCAATATTAGTGGCTTGATGCACATGGAGATGTTACTTCAAGAGGCTAGATAAAACATTGTGAGATATGTCTGTGTCGAGGACTTTAAATTACCTATACTTACATATGTTAATTGTGACACTATGAAAGGAGAAAACCCAAACAACCAAACAAAAAAGATATATTTGACGCAACTACCCAACCATACAATCTAATTGATTAACATATATCATTCATATACAAGACAATTACCCAAGTTGGCCTTACGCACATGAGTAGACCCACTCACATTTACAGGTGCATACCTACACACCTTGAATTTTAAGATTTATACCCATATTCTTTTTATTTTTTGAGTTTGCAAAATTATTATATTAACTTTCATTCAAACGAGTATTCCATGTCCATCTATCCGCTTTTCTTACTGCGCTAACCTGTATCAATTATAAGTGATATGTTTTTTTTATGAAAATTATATGCAAGTATGTTTGTGACTTTTTTTAAAGGAAATGTTTGTGACTTTTAAATAGGAGAGTTTGCTCACCTTCTTTGTAATACCTATTTTATAGCAAAAGGTTGAAATATCGCAGAGTTCGTGAGTTTGCTCACCTTCTTTGTAATACCTATTTTCTTCTTAGTCATGGTATTGGTAGCAACACAATTGCAAAGAAAATAACAATAAATTAGTTTGTGTGTGTGTTATTTTCTGTCTCCTATATTTTATATGGTTATATCTCCTATCCCATTAAGTTTTTGTTTGGACAATATAAATATCATCTTAGATGGTAGTTTTGAAATGTAAACGTAGTTGAAATGTCATTGATACCTATCACATTATACCAAGAATATGATTTCTCACAAATAAGATTTCTGAAAAATGGGGTTCTGCAAGTAATTATTTCATATATACTTACCTACATATATACTTCCATCAAGTATATATGTACTTCCATCAAGTAATTATTTCATTCATACAATCAATTTACAAAAACAATTTAAAGTTTCCAAACCCTTTCTTTCTACAACTTCTTTGGATTAAAGACTTTTTCTAAGAAATCTGGTAAGATTTGAGGTCTAAATTGTTAAGGTGATGTAGGATAATTGTAAGTTTGGTTTCTCTCATGGGTGGATACACCCCCCATCTAACCTGGGCACTAGCCCGGTCTCAGCACTTACTTTCTTTGTAGCAAGCCCAACCCAATAGCCCATTAACCACTTTAAAAAAAGACTATTACTTTTTTCATCCTATGACATTCTCATGCACCTTGTAAAATTTTCAAAAATACCCTCGAGTTTTCGGATTATAAAATCCTAAGTGAGTCGGATTTTATAATCTTAAATATGGTTATGTATAATCAACAATCAGAATTTCTCCCATTTCATCAGTTTTGAATTTTGCTTTTAAAAAAACCAAAAACAAAGTAAAAAATGATAAAAACATGTTAAATAAAATCATAAAAATATAAAAATATCACCAAAGCGGGAGATATTCAAGTCACTTGATGATGTTGATATTATTCGAACATTCAGCGCAAAGAGGTCTCGAAAAGGGCATTTACCTCCTAATTTTATTTAGCACGCTATTGACAGGTTAAATTTTATCTCTCTTATTTCAAATTGTACTTTTGTTGAAAAATGACGAACCTCTTTTATTTTGATTTATGACTATTTAAATATATTATGTCACATGTGAATTTGCGATAATTTTTTTGCCCAGGCTTTATAAAATTCTGGGCTCCGCCACTGGTTTCCTCAAGGATCTTGGTGGAGCATCAAGAATCTGTTGGAATAAAATGTGTTTAACATTACCCTTTGAGTTTTGATGATAGCAAGGTATTAAAAATTGTCAATTGGATATGCTAATATTTGTTCAAGTGTGCAGGACCAAAGACAAAAATGTAGTGTCTATTTTTAAAGCATAGGTTCTAAAAGAACAAATGAGAGCAATGGAATTAACATGTAGAAAGCTTGAAGCATCTGAAGACACAATGCTCCTGAAGAGATGACGTCATCAGAAGCAACATCACCAGAAGTTGTTTTCATCAGGAGCTGAAGATCATCAAAAGCTGAGAGAATTAAAGCTTCAAAAGGCTGTTCAAACGATTTAATCTCGTCTAGCATTGCAGAAGACTGAAAGGACAAAGCAACGGCTAATTCAAATGGATTTGAAGGCATTGGATGCTTTTACGTTGGAGAGAGTTAACAAAGGACAATTGCACGAAGTGTACAACCACTATCTCCACTACTTTGTTTTGTATCAACAACAAGACAAGAAAAACAGCTATGCCTGCACCAGTGTTCCTCGAGACTTGGAATGGATTTGAAATTGATCCTCCATAGGACAATAACCAAATCAGGCAAAAGATCATTGGTGATTTGGTCAAGCTTCAAACGACTCTTTTTGATGTGCTGGCAATTTCCAACGTATCTTTCACACCTCTATATAAAGGAGTGAAGACCTGCTGTTTGGACATGCAGACACACACATATACAAGACTCAACAACAATTTTAAAGTGTCAAACCTCTGCTGAAATTGTTCTGCTCAAAAGTTCACCTAGAATTTCTCAACAACTTTCATATCTTAGAAGTTCTAGAGTCTTAAAGAGTTTGTATCTAATTTGTATTGTGAACACCACTGATTGTATATCAAGTGTTCAACTTCAAACATATTTCTTTGTAATTCTGTTTGAATAGAAGTCTCTTGCTTGTGTGCTT
>Ga0315913_1011318_pt1 | contig 10108 bp, 10 predicted proteins | sample MpolsnodulesMG_FD_207736 | JGI IMG/M metagenome (GOLD analysis project Ga0315913, IMG submission 207736) | Medicago polymorpha root nodule microbial communities from Los Angeles, California, United States - small nodules | ecosystem: Host-associated > Plants > Roots > Nodule | place: USA...
GTTGTAAACAAACAAACAAATTATCTATCAAACTTAAAATGGTAATTGATGTCGAACAATCCAGGATATCGCACTAGTCCCTGAGGAGACGATACATAAATACTTACTTTTGATATACGTAAATATGTTACATCAGAGGGCGAGGCACTCAATCTTCTGATGTCTGAGTTCAGCTCCTAGAAACACCTTGTTGATGAAGTATATAGGTTTTTCTCCAGAATCCGAGTCTTGGACTAGTATGGAACTCATGGTGTTGTCTGATATGGATGGATATAAGAACATAATGGCACTTGTTGTTGGGTGATGCAGGATAGGCGGTCTGGATAAGAAAGATTTTATTTTGCTGAAGGGGTCTTCACATTCGGGCGTCCATTCAAAATTCTCCTTCTTAATGGATGCAAAGAAGGAAAAGGCTTTGTTGCCTACACATGAGAGGAAACGGGATAAGGCTGCCAATCTCCCAGTTACTATCTGAACCTCTTTGATACTGGATGGGCTCCTCATGTTAATGATGGCTTGGAATTTGTCTGGATTGGTTTCTATGCCTCTTCGTGTGAGGAGGAAACCCAAAAATTTCCCTGCCTGGACGCCAAAAGTGCACTTGGCGAGGTTTAGCCGCATGCTGTACTGCCTTACCTATTGTAGAATCTCTTCCAGGTCTTCGGTGTGGCTATCTTCCTCTTTTGTTTTGACCACCAGATCTTCTATGTAGATCTCCAGGTTTCGCCCAATTTGTTTAGTGAAGGTGGTGTCCATGCAACATTGAAAGGTAGCTCCGGCGTTTTTGAGGCCGAAAGGCATAACCTCGTAGTGATAGTTCTAAGTGTTTGTCATGAAAGCAGTTTCTGGAGCATCAAGTGGGTCCATCTTGATTTGATTGTATCCGAAGTAGGCTTCCATTGAGCTGAGAGTTTTGAAATCGGAGGCACTGTCAATCAAGTAGTCTATATTGGGCAAGGGGTATGGGTCTTTTGGGCACGCCATATTAAGATCGGTGTAATCTACACACATTCTCCATTTTCTTGTAGCTTTCTTCACAAGGACAGTGTTAGCTAACCAAGTTAGGTATTTGATTTCGCTAATAAATAGCGGGCGTCTTTCAGTTTCTCAACCTCTTCATCCACTGCCTTTCTTCTCTCTTCGCCTAACTTTCGCTTTCTTTGTACTACACGTTTCACTATGGGATTTATAGCAAGATGGTGACACACCACGCTAGGATCGATTCCTGGCATATCTGACGACTTCCATGCAAATAAATCAAGATTCTTGGAGCAGTCTTGTCAGGGCAAGCTCTTCTTCCGGTGGTAATGAAGTGCCTAGCTTCGTGACTTGGTGTGGTTCGGGGCCTATGCAAACTTCTTTAAGGTCTTCAGTGGGTTCAATTCGTTCTTGCTGATGTTCCTCCCTTGGGTCCAGGTCAATCATGTTAACGCTGTGGGGTTTTTCCTCTTTGCTAGTTTTCCTCCTACCTTTGTGTAACCTTAGACTATTATGATAGCATTCTCTTGCAGTCTTTTGGTGCACATGTTTTTGAACTGTTTCCGAGGATGATTAGAATTACCCATTTCTCTATGGTGCAAATGTTTCTGAACTGTTTTTTCATACATTGAGAAGCAAGATATTGCCAAATTGAAGAGAGCATTAAGATAGTTTCATGAGAAGGAGAAAAACAAATTATGTATGAGATGCCCTGGCCTCAGGTGCTTTGGTGAGTACTGATTTTATTCATACACACCATCACATTAAAGATTTTTACACCGTCAATCAATCATAAACATTAGAGCATGAAAAATGTTTGACTTTAATAATTACTTCTAAAGTTACATGTTTATTGGTTTTGATCTTTTGACAAGGATTTTTTGTATTATCAAAATTAAAACTTATCATTGTCGACTGCTTTATTGAACTCCGTTGGTGGTAATGGAAAATTGACGGTGTCTTTTATTTTTCACTGGATGTTGTGGTGTATTTTTATTTTTCTTTTTGATGTAATCCTTGGGATCTTTTTTTGGTGGTGGCCAGGGGTTCGAACCCCGGACCTTGCATATTTTATGCATTGTTCCTACCAACTGAGTTAAGCTCACGAGAACTAATACTTGGGGATCTAATCCCCTATTTAGATATAATATATTTTGCCATTAAAAAAAAAAAAAAAAAACTCATGCAATATGCCGCACATAAAAGTATATGATTGATCCTAAGTTTTTTGTTCCCTTCCTAATACAGTACATTTGTGTTTGTTTCAGATAGAAGTTTTCGTTTTCAGATTTAAGCCTTACATTGGCACATGGCACATTGAAATCATAATTCATTTTCTTGAGATTTTTTATATGGTGAAAAGAAATTATAGTGGTAAGAAGAAAATGATAAAAGATGTAAAAAAAATTAAAAAAATATCATAAAAAGGATGAATAGAAGATATCTGCAAAGAAAGGATGAGGTAATTATAAGAATGTGTAGTACATGAAATGATGAATGAAAGATAGATGGCTCGTAGGTAATTAAGTGATTGCTGATCCAAAACATTTCAACTATCTGCAACAAAAATCAATTATTGTTGGCTCATATGACTTACAAAGGATGATAAACAAAAGAAAACAATAAAAGATCATCTTTTCTTCTCATTGTCGCTCCGAATTCGTCAGTCATGTCTAGTTCTTCACTTCTGATTCCACTGGGAAGCTTCCAGTCAAAATGATACAACAACATTGCAAGGGCCAGCTCAATATTTCTCAAACCAAATGTGCTCCCTGGGCATATTCTTCTTCCGGCACCAAAAGGAATGTACTCAAAATTACTCCCTTTATAGTCAATACTACTGTCAATGAATCTCTCTGGATAAAACCTCTCTGGTTCAGTCCAGTAATTTGGATCTCTTGCAATTGCCCAAGCATTGACTATTACCTTACACTTAATAGGTATGTGATAACCATTTATCTCACATGTTTGACGACATTCTCTTGGCAGCAAAAGAGGTGTTGGAGGGTGTAACCTCAAGGTTTCTTTGACGATTGATTTCAAATAATGGAGCTCGTTGATGCAATTTTCGTCAACCCTTCCTTTCATTTTGAAAACCTCTCTCACCTCATCTTGTGCTTTCTTCATTATTCTTGGATCCTTTATCATTTCTACCATTGCCCAATCTATGGTGCTTGCTGATGTCTCACCTCCAGCACCAAAAATGTCCTGAAAAGTAGCTATAAATAAGGTCAAGCTAATCCATGAATGTCTAAAGTGATATATAAAAAGTCAACATGTATATATCATTCAACGCTACAGATATGAAATATAAGATGTGGGAAGGTTTTTAATATAAATTTAAATTTTATTGGAGTAAACAAGTTTTTCTCTTTGAATGTATTTGGAAGAGGTTAATTTGCTTACCAGGATTATGGCCTTGATATTGTTTTTTGTTAAGGTAAACTCCTGGTTGCTACCGTCCTCATATTTTAAGAGAACGTCTACCAGATCTTCTTCTACTTTACCTTCATCATCTTTGGCTTTTGTGTACTTTTCCTCTTTATGCTCATTGATGATGTTTTCTAATATCTGATCAGTTTGTCGATGAAACCTCTCAAGCTTAGGCCTCATACCAGTAACAAGCTGTAACCATTTAGCTGAGGGAAACAAATCTCCCAAATCAAAACCCCCTGCAACCTTTATTGATTGTTTTACCACTGATATAAATTTGTCTTGATCTTTGCATTCATTGCCAAAGGCAGACCTCGAAACAATTGTGTATATCGAAGAACGTACAGCTTCAGTAATGTTGATTGGAATTCCGTTCTGTGAAGCAATCCATTTGACAAGATTGAAAAGCACTTCTTCTCTAATTGGTTTGTATGAGTTGACCCTTTTTAGGCTTAAAAGCTCCAATGTGCAGATTTTCCTTAGCTGTCTCCAATAATTACCATACGGAGCAAAAGCTATATTTGTTGAATTGTAAGACATTATTTCTGTAGCTAGAATTTGAGGCCTTGACGCAAAGTGAATATCATGCGTTTTCATCACCTCGCTAGCACACTCGGGGGATGAAATGACCATAGCAGAAACCTCTCCAAGTTGAAGATGCATCGCTGGTCCATATTTTTTCGCCAAGTCTCTTAATTTTCGATGGGGTTGAGAGCTTAACAGATTGGGTATATTTCCTATAATTGGTAACTTTCTAGGCCCAGGCGGTATGTTATAAGTCGAGTAACTTTTCTTCTTTCTTATCTTTTGTACTATAAGGGTTAAGAGGATAAAGAAGAAAATATATGGCAAGTAGAGGACTAGTAGAGCCATGGATAGGATAGTTTGAACTATATCCTACTAGCCAGTGTCTTTATATATACAGCATCTACACTATTGAGTATCCTAGTACATTTTCAGTTTGTTTTATGATCTGTCATTATCTTTAGTTTGTCCTATGTTTGATAAGATTTCTCTCTATGCTTGGTTTCTTCTCCAAAATGGATCTATATCTGCTATTTAAACGGTTGAACTTGATTTATTAGTCCAGATGCAAAGGCTCCGTTGTGTCCAATGAAATCATTTTCTTATCAATAAGAATTTGACATCATCATACGGCACCGTTTGACAAAATTGAAACCTTGTCCATCAATAAGACTGACAAAATTGAAGGGGACAAGATAGTTTTCAAAATGGCTATTTTGACATCATCACCATACAGCCGGCCAAAGAAACAAGTGTGTAAAGATGCTTTTGAATTAACAATGGAAATGTAAAGTTGTTGTAGTATGATGATTCTGAATAACATTGCTCTTTTTTATATTAAAAAAAACAAAGTATAAAATAGGGTGTTTGACATTTCAATGCCACAATAGCTAATATTGTACACATGTAACCAAGCAAGTACATAATTTATAATATTCTCCAACAAAAAAGAATAACACATGACTTCACATTTAGTTAGTTCATTCATTCGTCTTAATTATCTTGTTATGATTATATATGTAGCCTAACTAAATCAATTTTCGTAATATGTTGCAAGAAATTATTCATTTTTGTAATAGCCAAACATAGCCTACTTATTTCAATTGGCAGTATATCTTCTTTTTTGTCAAGTAGCCTAGTAGCTAGATTCACACACATTATGTATGGAGAAGTGAGGAATCCGGGGTTCGAACCCCGACCCTTGCACAAATTATCCCTGGTAGTTACAAACTGAGCTACACTTATGAGACAATTGGCAGTATATCTATTTTGTAATACAATAACTGCTATTATAAAAATGAGCCAGCATAAGTATTGTAATAATTAAATCCGTACAGTGAAAGCTATAATACAAGATTTATATAGGAAAAATTCCACGCTACGAGGAAGACTTTCAATTTCCTTTCGTCATTTTTCAATAGTTTCTCAGTCATTATTACAAAAGCAAGTAGTTAATCTTGTGATTTATTTAGCTTATCTGTTAAAAATATTAAAAAATGCTTGTGAGTGTTGGCTGTCGCAACATAATTTTTTATTTAAAAATATGACTCTTTCAGAAAGAAAATATATTGTTGAGTTCTTAAGTTTTTGGACAGATAATGATATCAAATAATTTCCTATATCGATATAACTTTAACCATGTTTGGATAAATTTGCATAAGGCAATTAATTCACCAGTATAAAATTTTGTTGAATCTTTTATGAAAAGGTACACTTCAAAATACAATTAAATCAGGAAAAGAATAACAGCAGATTTGTTTTGTAAGTCATGATTCTCAATTGAAAATGCAACTATGTATATGATTCTATTCTAGACAAATCGAGAGGGGAAAGACCATAATGAACCAGAAGCTAAAAGCAATTTATATCCACACAAATATTCAAGTAATTCAGATTGTGAACCTAACCATTCCTTCAATCATGGTCAGTAAAGCAAAGTAGCAAACTACACTTTTAAAAACCAAACAGTCAAGGTGCAAAGTCAGGGAGAAGCTGGAATACCGGTGTGGCGCATGAGTTAGTATTGACAAGCGAAACAATTTATTGATCTACTGAGGATAATAAGATGCTTGGTATTGATGTCGCATAATAATACCATATGCCCCAGATGAAAGACCTGTGTAAGAATGCATAGTTGGGGCAGGGGCCACCATGCCAGACGGAGTGGCTGGCGACCTCATGTATGAGTTTGACTGGCATATTGTTGAGTCGTCTGCTGTACCAACTGAAGTGGATGTTCGATGGAATCTTCTTCATCCCATTTTGCCGCTGCTTCTTTATACTTCTTTTTCGTTTCCGTCGTTCCAGTCGATGCTGAGTTAGAATAGAAGCTGGTGTTCTGTGTTTCCTATTTGCATCTGACCCCTTCAATTGCTCTACACGCTGCTCAAGGCTAGCTAGCGGATATTCAGATTCCAGCATATGATTCTCAATAATCTCAATTGCTGATTTCAGTGCATGCATTTCTCTATCAATAATTTCCATCTGCAAAAATGCATCAATGAATAAAGGAGGTGGCACCCTGCATTATGTTATCAATCAAGGTGATACGTACTTACCATTGACTTTCCTTCCTGGGAAAGTCTTCTAGCAAGTTTCTTAGAACCCTTCACGTATGCTTTCAAAATAGGAACAGGTGGAATCTTATGAGCAAGATTAAACTCAAAAACATACATGACAGCAAGAACGTGTTTTCCCCTATTAACAAGTTTCTGAACAATCTCTGCAGACCACAAACAAGCACTGCCTTATAAATAAAAATACTTAAAAAGTAACATTAGATACTAGACATGTGAGCATACATATACCGTTGGAGATACATAAAACTGTCAGATCACAAATACTCATATTTACTCTTTTTAAATATTACTTAATTTGCTAGTAGCCTAGTAACTCTTCATGTATTTTTATAAGCTGATTAGCCACCTCTATGATTTCAATGGGATAAAAACCATTCCATTTGGAAATCCAAAATACACATTTGATAAAAACTAATAATAATAGCAAGCAATTTTACATTGAGACGAATACCATGCTAATTTTTATATCCTTTAATTATTCTTGGTTGTGTACTCTCTCTCTCTCTTGGTTCTTTATATATTCAATTGCACAACAGTTTTCATCAGTAGGGAGAGAAATAGGGAAAACCTTCCCCAGTCAATCTTACTAAACTTGCTTAAAAGTAAGACATCTCAGTTGCACGTAAAAACATTTGACATAAACCTCAATTACCATTCACTTCTTTTCTTCTGTCTTTCTTTCTCTCTTTCACCGATCAGTATCAATGGTGACAATTAAATACCCTTAGCCTATAAAGAGGTACGTTCCCAACATATGCACATTTGACATAAACTTCAATTAGACACTGGACACAATATGACACATTGAGAATAGTAACGGTATGTGTAAATGAAAAAACTGAATGTAATCACATGTGTCGTGTCAAACATTGGGATGTGTTGGAGACCAAACACGCCTTTGGTGAGAAGCATTGCTGCTACACAACTGTATCCCTATGAAGCACAAATACAAACACTGACACCGGACACTGACAATGACACGCTGACCTAGCTAATAATTTGAAAAAATCACATAATGCAGTGTAATTACAAGTGTCAGTGCTGTGGACAAGCCTAATCCAAGGAGTGTTTGTGCTTCATAGCTGTATCCTAATTCCTATTCTAACATAAACACACACAGACAAGTGTTATCCTAGGAATAAACATCTCAAACAACTTCAACTCTTTAGAATAACTCAACAGCCTTACCAGGAATTCTATCCGTCAAACCAATATCCCGACAAAGCGGCATAAACTCGCCATTAACAGCAGCCACACCACCAAATTCAACAAGCTCATCCACACTAAATTCATTAACAATACCAAAAGCATAAACCAAATACAAAAAACCCAACGCAGCCAAAATATTTCCACAATCACCCATCAACCTCACTTTCCAACCAATTGCCACTTTCGACGCTTTCTCCCTTGCCTTACCACTCACATTCACACCAGAAACACTCAAAACCCTCAACAACATAACACAAACCCTCCCCATTTCTCTCATAATGAAACTTCCATTCACTCTATAAAACCCTTACAATGATTCCAGAATCATCATCCCAGCGTCCGGTGAAAAACGCAATCCTTCGCGAAGTTCCGCTTGAACCCTAATTTTATCCTTGAAATTGTCGCTAACGTAATTCTTTAAACCTGTACCATCCATCTTCTCGCATAGGACCCTCAATTTATTCGAGTTATCGTTTGAAATTAGGGTTTGGGATTGGGATTGTTGTTCGAGTGATTGGAGAAATTGGAAGCGGTGAGTGAGAGAGTGTTGGAGAGAGGTGAAGTGGGAATCGAGTTGAAGCCATGAGAGAGGGAGTGAAGATTGGGATTGGAGATTTTCGAATGCGTTTTTGAGATTTTGTTTCTTCGTTTCGATTAGGTTTAATGCTGATGAAATTGTTTCCAATGTTGTAGCCATTGTTGGTTTTGAACTGGGAATTTCAGAGAATAATGGAAAGAATGAACTCCGTTTTAAATAGTCATTTTAAGATGGTCCTACTCAAAATAATATTTTAAGTTATTGTGTATTTTTGTTTGAGGTTAATTGAAAATTACTCATTTCTATTTTATTCTAGAACTGGTTTTTCATAATTCATACATTGAGAAGCAAGATTGCAAGATTGAACATAGCATTGAGACGGTTTCGAGAAAAGCAGAAAATCAAATTATGCAAGTGATGCTCTGGCCTCTGTTGCCTTGGTGAGTCCTGATTTCTTTCAATTACACTGCATGATTGCATCCATTATTTTCGTATGTTGTGATTTTTGCAATGGTCAAAAATAAATGAAAGTGGTAACAAGAAAATTATAGAAGCGGTACAAACGTAGTAGAAAACTATAGTTTATCAGTCACAATGTTGGGATCACATTTTGACTCGATTACAACAAAGCTAAGTGTTTGAATCCCATAATTATAGGTATTGCTGGAGAAGCCACTTATGGAATGAAGACAACAAGTCATTTAGTTCAAACTTATTACTTATAAGGTTACTCACAAGTAGAAAAAAAAAATTACATGATTAGTCTATTTATTATTACCGTCTAATAATTGTGTGACCATAAAGGTCTTAACATACATAACTGTTTACTGCTAGTGTGAATCGATTTTTTGGTACTTGAAAGATGCAATCTATTTTTCTATAAGAAAATATTGTGATGTGTCCCGTGTGAGTAGTCTCAAATCGGATGGAAAAGTGAGTGTTGAGCAATATATAAGTAAGAGGAACCTTAAACTTTATGCTTTAAGGTTTTTAGTTAAGATGTGGTGTCCAACACTTGTGTCTTGCTCTTTATCCAATGTGATGATCCAACTCAACAAAGCTCCCCCTCATGGTCCAATATTTCCTTAAACGCATTTTGTATTTCTTGTCGCAACAAGGAGCACTGGAGCACCATTTGTGAAACCACACTTCCTCTGATATCGTGCATGATGCAACGATAATCCAATATTCCTCTGATTTTTGATTCACAAATTTGCTTTTGAGGTGTTCGATGAAATACACCAGTTGAATGAACGATCATGTATTTTGTAAGGACACTTTGTTACTTTTTTTTGTTCTGCTTGTTGTGATTTTGTGTTCATGTTCATTCTAATTACAAATGATCATGTTTATAACTGCTACCAAGTAAGATATGTTAATTTCATGACATCATGAAATCACATTTATGGCCTATGAAACAGAACTCAATTTAAAGAGTATTTGAAATGCTGCTAATTTAGATTTTATACCTACTGTGTATTTTTGCCTGAGGATTATTAAAACTTACTCATTATAATTTGATATACATGTCCCAGAACTGTTTTTTTATACATTGAGAAGCAAGATTGCAACATTGGACAGAGTAAGCATTGATATGGTTTTGACTTTTCAGAAGAGCGGGGAACCAAATTATGCAAGAGATGCTCTGTCCTCTGGTGCCTCAGTGAGTCCTGATTTCTCTCAATCAGTTTTGTCGAATAGCGACAATAGCGGCACTATAGCGTCATAAAGGAAGTTATACAAATTGCTAGTGTTTTGCAATACACGAACTAGTAGAATCTGTTGTTTAATTGCAGCTAAGACAGTGCTATGGTGTAGCAGAATTTGAATAGACTGCTATTTTCTG
>Ga0315913_1011326_pt1 | contig 10098 bp, 8 predicted proteins | sample MpolsnodulesMG_FD_207736 | JGI IMG/M metagenome (GOLD analysis project Ga0315913, IMG submission 207736) | Medicago polymorpha root nodule microbial communities from Los Angeles, California, United States - small nodules | ecosystem: Host-associated > Plants > Roots > Nodule | place: USA...
TGAATACTTGATATACAATCAGAGGTATTCACAATACAATACGAAACAGAACAGACTCTGTTTTTCTAGACACTTAAGAATTCTAAGATATGAACAATTGAAAGAATTATCTAAGTTGTTGATGTTTTGTTTACGACGTTTTGCACAGAGTATTGGCCTTTTTGCTTGTGAATGTCTAGATGTTAAATTCTCTAAGTCTTCATCCCTATATATAAAGGATTTGAGAGACGTTGAGAATTTAGCCGTTACATCAACTTGTCTTGTTTGAAGTTTTGATTCTTCACAATTGATCTTTTGCCTGATTTGATAGTTGTCCTATGGAGAACTAATTTCAAATCCATTCCATTACAAAAGGGACAACGTCTGCATCAAAGTTACTGTTATCCTTGTCTTGATGTAGAGACAAAGTTGCAGAGATGGTGGTTGCAGAGTTCGTGGTTGTATACTTCGTACATTGTACTTTGTCAACTCTGTGAAGTAGCTTCTGGCGAGGTGCTTCTGATGACCATTGCTTTTGATGACCTTGCTTTTGATGACGTTTCTTCAGGAGCTCTTCTTCAGACTCGTTTCTTCAGATGCACTTCTTCAGACGCATTTCTTCAGATGCATTCTTCCAGACGCTCTAAGCTTCAAATAAAATTCTTTTGCTCTTGAACTTGTTCAATCAGGATCTTTATGAATAGTACTTTGATTATGGATCCTGTACACTTGAACAAATTGTTTAGCATATCCAATTGATGATTTTTAATACCTTGTTATTATCAAAACTTAAGAGGTGATTTTGAGAAATACCCTTTGTTCCAACATAACCATGGCCACCTCTCTATTATTAATGTTTGTAATTAGCGTCAACTTGCAAGCAAGGTATACTAGCCAACCAATTCTATATATACAAACTTTTCAGGACCGAGCTAAGGTCTACATGAACTGGACACTAACGTTAGAGGGTCAACAATTACGTGCAATGCCTTCCAAGCTTAAGAATTTTGCTCTTCCTCCAACACGTTTTGCTCATTTTCAACCAAACTTTCGAAAATGCCCATGCGTGAGTTAACTCACGTTAGTGTTAATTTTGCGTGAGTTAACTAACGTTAGTGTAAATCTTTACATGAGTTAACTCACACAACACGACTTAACTAACGCAGAGATATTATAGTCATTTCAGTTGGGTAAAGAGCAAAATTCCAAGGTTAATCATAGTGGATACATGCAATAACCAACATACTTCTCTCCAAATCACCACAAAAACTATTTTGCTTCATCATTTTCACACTGATTTAAGCGTTTGAGTGTTTTACATCTTGCTCGTCATAGAGCTCATGTTGGTATCCTTTATCACACTTCAATGTTATCGATCATAGTTGGAGATTTACCTTAGATAAAGAACTTATATGGTTAGTGTTATTTTTATATGTGTCAAATTAAATATTAATAAATTAAAACTTTCATGGATTTGTTTGATGTGTAAGTTTGAAATCTCGCAGTATGTTCATTTTAAGATTTTATGTTCGAATTCTTTCGATGCTGATTTTTGTGTTGGATTGATCCATAATAAACTTTATTAAATCCCTGCTAATGGATGGTAAAATTGGTCCATTAAATTAGTTGGTACTTAAACTGAAGCTATGTTTGGTAAAAATAAGTTATAAGTTAGACGGACGATAGTTGATGACTTAAAACCTAGTTTATAGCTGAAAAGCTTGCTTATTAAAAATAATGTGTTTGGTAAAATTAGTTGTTGAAGTGATTGATACATATAAAACGACATAAAAGGACATGTTTCTTTAATTTTTATATAAACTATATACATAAAAAAATTACTTAATTTATTTCTTTTTAAATATTTAAATTTATTTCAAATTACTTTCATCTCCAAAATAATAAATGTGTTTTACGAATTCAATTAAAAAAATTATTTAACTAAACATATGCTTCACTATTTATTGTCTATTTTATTTAAAATTATAATTATATTATATGAATTAAGAGCTAAGCTAATAAGAAAAAGGGACAGAGAAAATATAGAAAAAGCGGTGGTATCGGTACCGTAACGTGCAACATGCTGATTGAACCAAAATATAAAAAGTGGGTAGCTATATTTTGTTTTCACTAAAAGTGGATACTACTTCCTTCAAAAAAAGTGGATACTTACTTATGAATGTGGGAAGTATTTTTAATTAAAAAATAATAAAATTAAATTAATAAGATATATTAAATTTACAACTTAATTGACCTATTTTAAACTTAAAAAAATTTAAAGATCTATTGAAAACTTAAAAAAAAACTTAAGAGAACTTATTTGAAACTTAACATACTTAAAAGGATTATTCTGGTATTTTTGTCGAATTTCAAAGATTAAAAGAGACATTTTTCCCTGAAATTCCCTAAAAAATTTCATGCTTATCCAAAACCTACAAATATACGTTTGGAGTGTATTTGCCGAAACCTCACAAAATTGTTGGTAAATAGAATTTGAAATATGTCAAATCAAATCTTCTAGAAGACCATGTATAGAGCTGAATTACAGCGTAAAAATTGACACGATTTGAATTAGAGTTGTGTCAGCACATAGATGTAGAATATGCGTTCGCTGCTTAAGACTTTTTTTTGGTAAATTGACGAATCAAGATTAATTTAAACATGCATCAAAACAAGTTATAAAAAATAACGAAACCATATGAAACACTCATCTGACATAAAATTAAAACAATGTTTCAAACTTTTTTTTTTAGGAACTTAACAAATTAACTTGAATCGCTTCTAACATTCAAAAGGAAAATTTTCTTAAAAAAGAAAATGATATTAAGGAGCAATACCTAAATAAATTTCAAAATAAAAAGTTAGATGAAAACAGCTAATTTTTCTACCATTAATGATACCTTGGTACCAATCATTTGGTCTTGGATAACAAAGCTTCTCAAATTCAACAATATATTCCTAAGATAAATGATATTTGTACATCCATTTTATGACAATTTTTGTATAACTTTCTCTCTCATACTCATATTATGTTTTTATTCTCTCTTCCTTTTTCTCTCTCTATTATTTTTGACCAATAAGAAGAGAGAAAAGGTAGGTTGTCACAAAAGTTGTCACCAAATGGATGTTCAAATATCATTGCTCATTCCTGAAAGAAAAAATTAACAAAGTCAGGTAAATTGATCAATCATGTATGTGTGTATATATATATACTCCCTCTGGTCACATTTATAAATGAAGAACAACTTTTTAGATACATTGAATAGTTAATGTATATGATCTACAAATAACATTGGATACATTAATTATTCAATGTATTTAAAAAGTTGTTTTTAGAACACTAATGTGTAAGTTAGCAAGCTACACCCACCTAAAAACACTAAGATGTAAGTTAGCAACCTTCACTCACTTGATTATATACACTCATTTTTATAAATTTTATCAAATTGTTTACACCCACTTTCATCATTCCAAATATTGTTTCCATAAAAATTTGCCTATATTACATGTTTTGTACCTTAAGCATGTCATTGTCTTTTTTGTTTCTTTTTTCAATGATCTTTCTTAAGATAGTTACAAAACTACCATTCTATTTAAATTTAATTAGAATAGAAACAAAAGGGTGTTTTAGTAATAGGTACACTTTCTCTTTGTGCTATTCCCACCTTATTTAATGGTTAAATAACTTTTTCGTCCATTAAAATATAACATATTTTGATTTTTGTCCCAAAAAATAAAAAATAGATGTTTTTTCCTTCAAAAAATTTCCATTTCATTTTTGTACCTAATGGAGATAATTTTGACATTTCTTTGACATTTCTTGAACATAATATATGGACAAAACTTAGACACGTCTTGAATGTAAAATGGTCATAACATTGACACATGAGCATAAAGAGATCATGATGGCGCAAATATTGAAACATAGAACTTTAGGAGGATGTGCAAATATTCGGCTTTACTTTTAAGGCCTAAAATGGTTTGTTATACTTTTAGTGATGAAAAATTTATTTAATTCTTTCTCCTTAAACTCTTAAATTTTAGAATTATTTTTTGCAAACATGTTTAGAACATTATAAAAAGTTCATTTATACAAAATTTAGAATTTTTTAAAAAGGGATGAATTAAATATGAATTTGTAAACGTTAAAAGTTCAAATTAATAAAATTATGGACCTAGAAATCAATTTTTGAACTTATCCTATTTGAGAAATTTATTTTTTTGTCAACAAATCTAGTGGTTAAAATTTCACCCTTAAGGTGAATATGCAGGGAATCCAGAGTTCGAACTCCGACCCTTAGATATTTGTCCCTTAAATTGAGCAAGTTTTTATGATATTTTAAACATACTTGCATAAAAATCAATCAAAACTACGTGTTGACTTAACAATAGAGACTAATCAATGTGCCGGAAATATTTTAAAAACTAAAAAAACGACTAAAATTAATTAAGGACTAAACTAAGAGATTACCATTTTATAGGGAAACATATTTAACTGTTTTTTATACTAAACTTATATTGTTATAAACATGTATGCAGAGAATCATAAGATAATTAAACAAATTTGATTTGAATTTAGCATGGACTAAAACTATGTCTAGAAAAATATTATAGGAACAACAAAGTGCCACTTTTATTAAGGAGACAAAAAATGAAAGCTGATAATTTTATCTATATTATATATAAAGAAAATAGACCCTTTTAAACTGGTTTTTTCTCTTTTCAATTACACTCTTAAGTAAATGTGACGATAAGAATGATATTTTGTTAATGTCATTTAAAAATATAAGAATTTATATTATATTTATTATATTGTTGGTATTATTGAAAAAGATAAGTATAATTTGTTACAACATAAAAGTACAAAATATTGATTATCAATATTTTTTTTAAGGAATGATTATCTATATCTATACTTTTAATCAATGTTAATATAATTTTAATAAAAATTCATAAAAACTACTTTTTAAATTTATATGCATTAACGCAAAAAATTCAACCCTCATCTTTCTAATGTAATAAGAAAAACATCTATGATTTTCTTTCCTTCTCAACAACACCAATCATCTCGTCCCTCTCCTCGTGTCCTTTTCAAAACGATGACATCTTTCTTTAATTAAGACCAAAATATTGTCTCATGAAACTTAACTATGAGCATAACTTCTACACCACGTAATTAGCTTGATTAATAAATAATATCCAGTTATGTGTTAATTCTACCGCCTTTACTTTTAGTAGACCTAATATTAATATACTCGTTGAAATTAAACATTACTAGTCGTTTTACTACCTACTACTATATTGACTATAATCTATAGGTTAATTGAAAACTCTAATTTAGTCTCTTTCATCTGCTTATCTATTCACTCCCTTGCTTTTTTCATTATTTGGTTTACATTAGAGATGTAAATGGATATTCATGGATACAGATAGTGTGATATTGTGTCCGCTCCGTTGGACAAATATGAAATTCGTACCTTATCCATATCCGCACGGATATCCATTTAGCGGTTAATCCACAAATTTTGAGGTATCCACGGATTTATACAGATATCCATTTTTAGCTGAAATTTAAAAACCAAAGTTCATCACATGCATTTTCTTTTCTTTTTAGCAAAACATAATATTCATACATTACAATAACAACAAAGATCATTGACTCAACAAAAACATAAATAAAGTTCCTTACATTTAATAAAAATAAAGTTATTTGATTTGACAAAAGTATAAATAAAGCTCATCATATTCAAGAAAAACAATGTGTATTGCTTCAACAACAACAAACAACAACAACAATGGTTCAAAGGAAGGGCCAAGGAGGTTTCGAGCAAAAGAAAATGTGAAAAGAGATAATATAATTAACAACAACAACAATAATCAGTGGCAGATCTCTTCAGGGGCAAGCAGGTGCCATGGCATCCCCCGAATTTACTATATATATATATAGTATTATGCCTATATTTACACCAAATTCTCAGTGGTTGCAGTGGAAAGGGGGTGCCTCAATATGGCATCCCCTTTGTAAGTGTCTTCTTTATGTATTATTTCTTATGTATTTTTAATCTTTTATCCAAAAAAAAAAACACCCCATGGGGACTCAAACCTGCAACAACCACGCATGCATGTTTATAGCAAATCAAACCACCAGAGCACTTAACTTCTTTTGTTATTACTTGAATCACTTTAATATATATTCCATAATAGTTCGGTACCCCCAAGAAAATAAGTCAAGATCCGCCACTGACAATAATCGATAACAATATTCCTTAAAAAAAAAACAATGATCAATAACAATACATAAAGGGATATTCTCTTTTGAGTTGTTTTTTTTCTTCTTTCATTTTTACCCTTCATTTAAACTATTTATCATTTTTATAATTCTATTTCGATTATCAATTAAAAAATTAATTAAATCTGATTAAGATAAGAACAATACATAAAAAAAGGAACATTGGACACTATAAAAAAATTAAAAGGTTAAAATGAAATATATTATAACAAAAAGTAATAAGATCTTCTGGCACAAGTTGTACCAAAAAGAACTTATTAACCAAGACAAGTTACATCAAAATCAAGTCCAAAAAACAAAAAGAAGATAAAACAAACTAATTTACAACAATTATACAAGAAATGAGGTTAAGCCTCCAAACATGATAATCAAAATCGAAAGTAACGAATTTCGATTTCAACCACTGAAATGACCGAAGCTTAACCTTTTCACATAAAGAAAGTAAATGATCTTCTTTATGTCGGGAAAAACGTCTATTTCCCTCCTTTTAAATAGTCCAAACCACAGAAAGGCAAATAATGTTAAGAGACAACCGAACATTTTTCGAATGGCCCTCTAGCCCACCAAACTGCACCAAATGATCATGTTAAAATCCTTGAGTCGCCATTGAGAAACCTAACCATGATGGAGCAAGATGCCAATTTCTACCATAAAAGTCACATTTAACGAACAAATGGTCCATGTCTTCAATGTAGCCACAAACTGCCGAACAACCTTGATCATTTATATATATAATACGACGCAAAGCCAAATTATCTTTTGTTGGGATGCAATTAAAAAGCAACCACCAATCAAAAATATTATTCTTTAGATGAACTTCTTTTAACCACTGACCATGAGTATTTGCCGGAATAATAGTTGTCTTCCCCTTCGGTTAAGTTAGCATAAGCACCACTAACCTATAATGTTGAGGGGCATGTAATTTCCAAGACCAATGATCCTCCACCTCATCCTGCAAAACAACTGAAGATAAATGTTCCACACCCAACAACTCCTCCTTCCACGCAAACAGTCTCCTCTTCCACATGATGTAACAAGAGTAAAATGCAGGACAATGTTATATTTAAAGTAAAATGACTGAAAGACATATTATTTCTAATTTGTGAGAGACCATAATCACAATTTTTCCTCAAAAAAGTGTTGTTCCAAACTAGATACTTACCAAGCCCCAGGTTGAGTAGTATGGGAAAAAATGGGGAGTCAAAGAGAATTTTTAGGTGTCATTTGAAATTTTCTATATTTATAGAAAAATGATAGGTTGACACTCTATCTGTTGTACACACTTTGTACCACTGCTGATGTGGCAGTGGTAATTTAGTAATTTCACTCTCTTTGTACCTCACAATCACTATCTTTAAGTTCACATCACACAAAAAAGGTCATATATGTCACACATTTATGTGGATGTCAAAAGGGTGGTACAAATAGAGAGTGTCAATGTATAAATGCTCATATTTATATTGAACATAATACTTCTTAAATTCTCATTATTTTGAAAATTCTAAAACTTAATCATTCAAACGGTAAAATTTACATAGAACCATTTAAATTGCCTCTAAAAATTACATTATCTCAAAAACATTACATAATACACTCTAAAAGAGAATGTAGAAAGTTAAAGAGTACTCATTCTGCAAATGAGCTTAATCATTACGAGAGTGATCCTTCAACTCAACAAAACTTGATATATTTTCCAAAGAGTCGTAATACCCTTGACTAATGACTTGCAAACTAGCAATGAAAGATTGCGAAAGTGACACCCATATTTTTTATAAAAAAAAAAATCAAAAATGTCTTTATATGAATCTAATGTTAGTATATCTTGGGCTATGTTTGTTTTAATTGGTTTTTTATTTTCCTTGAAAATGTAAAAAAGAATAGTCAAATGTTAGTATTTGGAAGAATTGAGAGGTTATTATTAATAAGTGTAGTGGTACAGATTTTGTAATATTATGAACTATGACAGGTATTGGTATATTGCTGTAATTTTAGTAATTTTTGGTCAAATACATTTGATGGTTCTTTAAATTTGATAAAAAAAATACCGGGTTAGTCTTTATGTATTTGAAGTTTTAAATAGGTCATTTACATTGTTAATTTAATGTATTGTTACTATGTTAAGGACCTATTTGAAACTTTAAAACTTTAAAAATTTCAAATAAATGCATAAAATTAACAACTTCAAAGAATCTATTTGAAACTTAAAGTATCTATTTAAAATTTAAAAAACTTAAAGGACTAACCTGTATTTTTGTCAAACTTAAATGATTAAAAGAGGTATTTGGCCGTGTAATTTTATGTCAAACACGTGAGGTGACTTATAATTAATGTTTGATTGGTGTCCCATTCAAAATGTAATCTGGTATTGTTGTATACAAACATGCAATTTTTTTATTATTTTTTTGCGTTCATTTATATGCAACTTCAGCATTTCAAGAAGTAACTTCAATGCTGATGGAGTGGGGTTGGATGTGGTTTTGGTGCTTGTGTTTGTTTTTGTAGTAATATATAATGACTGTGGTTGGTATGAGTATATTGCTTTGAAAATACGAAAAATATTTAGAATAAATCAATATTTTATAATTTATTAGCTTTCCAAGTGACACATTATTTGTAAGTTTCATATATAATATTTGTTGTTGTTTAGTTATAACTACTACTACTACAAAGAGAGATATCAGCTCCATATATACACACAACAACTCCATATCATTTTATATTTCAAAAAAAAACTCCATATCATTTTATTGTATTATAATACATTACTACTAGTGTTAATTGTTTGAATTCTTAGTATTTATATCAGCTCCTATAACTCTATCATATCATCTCATCAAATTATCAAACCCTAACAAGCATGGCACGCTTTGAAACTCTTTTTACCACTATGCCTCTCAAAGCCATAATGCTTATGGCATTGATATTATTCCTTACATTAAATTCCACAACTTCAACTCGAATTCTCAGTGAACAAGAAACACCAGAAGAACTAATTGTTGATTCAGCAGAATCTCCTGTATCTTCCACCATTCTCCCTCCACTTGCCGCCCCAACAACAGCCACAACAACCAGTACTGATATCTCCGATCAGCACCACACACTATCGTTTTTCATGCATGACATTCTAGGTGGCTCCAATCCAACAGCAAGAGCAGTGACCGGAGTCGTTACAAATCCGGCCCTCAATGCTCAAGTTGCATTTGCAAAGCCAAATGGTGCAAACCTTCCTCTAAACAACGGTGTTCCACAGAACAATAACAACAACGGAATTTTAAACAACAACAACCTTCCTTTCCTAACAGGACTCAGTGGAAACACAGGGAATGTGTTCAATAACAATAACAATAATGGAAACAACAATTTCCCAGTGACGAATATGAATCAGATACCGCAGGGAACGACGGTGCAGGAGCTGATGTTTGGTACAATGACAGTGTTTGATGATGAACTGACAGAAGGTGAAGAGTCGGGATCAGGATTAGTTGGAAAAGCACAAGGATTTTATATAGCAAGTTCAGTGGAAGGAACAAGTCAAGTAATGGCATTCACTGCAAAGTTTGAAGAGAATGGTTATGAAGATAGTCTCAGCTTCTTTGGAGTTCACAGAACAACACAAGTTTCACAATCACAGCTTGCAATCATCGGAGGAACTGGAAAGTATGTGAATGCTAATGGATTTGCTATTATTAAGACATTTCCAGTCAATGGTCAACAGCATAACTCTGATGGACTTGAAACTCTCTTGCACCTGACTGCCTATCTTTCCTATTAGTAGCATTGTCTTTTAATTTATGTGTTGTGAATGAACTTTATGTTTTCAGTTTACAAAA
>Ga0315913_1011327_pt1 | contig 10098 bp, 10 predicted proteins | sample MpolsnodulesMG_FD_207736 | JGI IMG/M metagenome (GOLD analysis project Ga0315913, IMG submission 207736) | Medicago polymorpha root nodule microbial communities from Los Angeles, California, United States - small nodules | ecosystem: Host-associated > Plants > Roots > Nodule | place: USA...
AAAATATCTTCCAAGCGCTTCCATGCCTCCATTGCAGTAGAGTTGGGTTCTAGAATAGTGCTCAACAAATCAGTAGAAATAGTAGAATAAATCCACTGAAGAACGGTGGCATCGAAAGTGGACCATTGTTCATGTTTGGCGTCGGTAACAGCTGGTGGCTCTTTTCCGGTAGATGGAACGATGTGATGCATGACACGATGAGAGCGAGCATGGATGCGGAAAAGCTCGGCCCAGGTTCCATATTGATCTTTTTCCATCTCAAGAATAATAGGAATGTGGTTCCTAATATTGGAGACGGCAAGAGCGGGATGAAACTCCATTTTAGAACCTCAGAGCGTCTTGGGATTGCTGGAATTACCTGTATCAGCAGTGGATTTGCGGGTACCAGCGTCACTGTGTTCTGAATCAGACATGGGAAACAGTCACACGTTTCTGAATACGTGCAACAATCACAATCAGAAATGGGTTCTAATCAGTCACGGCACAGAGGAGAAGGAACGGCGCGGTGGTGATGTGGTTGCCGGAAATGTCTGAGATGAGATCGGAAAAGAGGATCTGAACCGGTGCAACAGCGCGGGCAGATCACGGTTGGGGAAGAGATGAACAGCAGCGGATAGGGAGACAGAAAACGATCGGTGAACAGGGGTAACACCGGAACAAGATCGTACGATCAGAGTGACAGAGAGAGAAACTCGATCGTGAACGGTGGTTCTGTAAACAGAGGTGGTCGCAAATGGAAGGGGAGCTGCGACGGCGGCACGTTTGCTTCAAGGAAGAAGAAGAAGCTTTGCACGTATTTCTGTTTTGTGTTTCTGTCTTTCTTTTTTTTTAATGAATGTTAGAGAGAGGGATCGATTAGGGTTAATACCATGTAAGATAATGGAATTGCTTGTGTTTCTCATTGATCTGAATAGAATATATATACATCAATGTGTGACATTTGGTCAACTATCTAATTATGATACAACATAATTATAGGAAACTAATTATGACTAATTACAACAAATATTCTTATTCTATCACAAAGTAAAAAAGCTAAGATACTTTAATACATTAAACTGAAGCATACACTACAAATATATAGAGTCAAGCCATATGCTTGCTTGGAAGACTGAACATAAAATCTGCACTAAATCTACTCTTAAGTACTAGTCATCATTACCTAAGAACAATAGACATCATTACGTAGGGACTGTTTTACTTACTAAATAAGCAACAATCTAATTATGACACTTACACATAAACAAACAACACTTTAATTATGACAGAAAAAAGCAGTAGAAAATAATTAACAAAACAGAAAAATATCAATCTCCAACATTCCTCCTTTATATTTTTCTTGGAAAAAACTCCAAGCATTGACCTCATCTCTTCGACCTTCATCTGATAAAACTTCATTGGCCAAGTTTTTTGATTTGTTGCAGCGATAACACACTCAACTTTAGTTGATGATTGGGTGATCCGTTCTTGCTTCTTTGAATTCTAATCGGACACAACACAACCAAATGAAAAAACAAAATCAGATGCATTCTTGACATCGTCGCTTTCTGCATAATCTACGAGGTCTCCACTTTCATTTTGAAAAACACACAAGTTATAAAAAGAGGCATCAACAACATTACAATCAACGTCCTTTTCTATAATCTTTTTCTCCTCCTGCATGGTAACTTTACAACCCTCAAAATTAGCAGCTTCAGTATACCTTGTAGTCTCTAACATAACAATATTGTATCTAGCATAATTGCCATCCAAAGTTCCCTTTTTTTGAGCTGAAAAATTTGCTTCAACTTTACTAACACGCAAGGATGTTTGCTTCAACTCTACTGGAAAGCTTTTGCCTCTCATTTCAACAATCATTAATTTAGATCCAAAAAGATCAAAAATAGTGCATTTCATATCCTTAAAATGCAAAGAATATTTTTTCTCCGTCATTTTCCCAACACTCAAAAGACTTTGATTTATCTCAGGCACAAATAACACATCTAAAATTTATTTTATACCTGAGTGAGTTTCAACAGCCACAACTCCTTTGCCTTTGACCTTAACATGTTGTCCATTACCAATGACAACTTTAAAGTAAAAAGATTCATCTAGTTCTTTAAAAAAACTAACATTGTTAGTCATAAGATTCATCAAGTTCTTTAAACCAAGGGCATGCATGGGTAACACGAATCAAGATACGTCACGCTGCAGAAGCATCGCACAATATTCAATTCATACCCAATTCGCGACAAAACAGGGTTGTTAAGTATATCATCACCCAATGACCTTTTCAACAAGCCACATATTTTGTGGTGTGAGCCATCTCTACACATCGTGTATGACAACGCTAAAAGCCAGACAACTACATATGGTTTCCTGACAAAGTACAGTTGAAGGAGAATGAATACCAACAAGACATTCTGAAAAGAAAACGTATTACAGAAAACAGGGAATGTGCAGTCAAAATGAGAAAATAAAGGAAATATTAAAGAGAAATGGTGTACCAATTTGTCAGAATATCAAAACAAATGAAAGAAAAAGGATAAGGAGTAGAATATAAAAGTAAATTAATATTTCAGATAAAGGATTTTCTTTCTACTTAATATTAAACTTCGGACAAAGAATCTTTCATCATGTCTCATGATTTAAAAAACATCTCCAGCTAGAAACAACTAATTTGCAATTGATTATTGGACCATCATAATATTCCTAAAGGCTTAAAATACCTCCAAAAAGGCTTTTAGACACTCTCAAAGGCCTCAGCGCCCTCCAGAAGGGTCCTGAGGCCAAAAATGCGTCTTAAGCAGGGCACCGGCTTAAAAAGGCTTCTGAAAGGCTCTAGAAGCAGCCTAAATACCCATCGTACCCTTATTACTTGTTGACTAAGTAACGTAAAATTTGGCTCATAGAGGACTATAAATATAACCCTTGAGAGTCTTCTCAAAGGATGACCAATAGTCCAATACAATACAAACCTTAATACAATTATTGTACTTTTTGCAAGTACAATTATATACAGAAATTAATCAACGATTATAATAATGATAATGACGTAAACAACATACCATAAACCTGTAATGTTGAGATTTAGAGAATAACAACAAGACCGTTAACTGTTTTGTTTCCTTTTCTTGTGATAATGAAGCATTCATATAGTCATTTAATTTCCTCTTTCAAATATAGGAACGGTAAATACCGCATCCTCCTCTGTGTTGCTTTCCTCCGTGTCACTAAAATCATCTCCCTTCCACGACACGTGGATTCCCATTTGTGCACTATCATGATCATCCTCCTCCATGTCACTCTAATAATGTATCTTCCAATTAAGCTCCACATGGTTCCATTCATTAATCTTAAATGCTTCGTGCAGTTCAGGCTTGTTTGCAAAACTCTCATTAATACGCTGAACTAATTTCAAATCAAACAAAAATACTTGTTCCGAAGGAAGAACTTCATCGATATAGAATAAATAATCAGTAGGAGTAATTTCATTGTCATTAAGAAACAACTTTAATTTTTCAAGATCCGCAAATTCCAGAATAAGAAAAATACAAGTTATAGAAGGAATGTTTTTATGAAACCAGAATGAAATTGTCTCTTCCCTGCTTTTGTGCTCGAACCAATTTGGAATCCCCTCCCTTCCGTTTGGGAAACTAAAACTTGTGCTTCCGGCCGCATGTAGTTTCTGTTAGTTTATACAAAATAATAATAATTACACTATGAATTATATATACATGAAATACTATAAAAGATGTCAAATACTAGTGCAATAAAACAACAACAAACCTGACTCAATAACATTCTTCTACTTGAGGGACTCAATGATTCACATCCCCTTGCAGAAAGCTTTTCAAGATTTGGTGGAATCCCTCTAATTTCCTCAAGAGACTCGCAGTCATTCACATTAACTTCAAGAAGATGATGACATTCACTGAGGCACTCAGGAAGAATTTTGAAATTGACACATGATATTGTTAAGCGACGAAGTTCACTGATATTTCCAAATGAAAATGGCAATTCTTCTATGGAAATTTGTTGCAATTCAATCTCTTCTATATTTGTCATATTGCCCAATAATTCTGGAAACCTCTTGAGACTCTTACAACCAGAGAGCTCCAATTTCTTAAGAGATGCCAACTGTAAGGGTGGAAAACTCTCAAGCTTAATGCATTCCTTTGCATTTAATATTTCAAGTTTATTTAGGTGCCCAACTGAGTTGTGAATTGTAATTAAACTATGACAATTTCGAAATGAGAGCTTTTCTAAATTTGGAAGTCCCGAGACATCGGGTATATGAGTTAAATAGTCACTATTGTCCAATGTCAAGATTTTCATGTTGTTGAACTTCTTCTGCATAAACAGAAATAAGAAACAAACAAAGAAAAATAAGATATTATACTCTTATAGTGAATGTATAAATGTGAACAATTGCAGACTAGAATTATTTCACTTGCCTTGTTCGAAAAACAAGATGATAGAGACTCCAAAGTAAATCCTCTCCATTTTAATACTCTCAAACTACTCGGAAGATACTTGAGACCTTTAGCAAAATGGCCCTTTTCAATGATAAGTGTTTTGAGATTTGTCATCTTGAAGGCTTTTTCATTCATGTCTATGGGTTCCACTGAGGGACAATTCAGATATATCATTTCAATTTTACTAGTCCCCTTTTGACAAAAAAATAAAAATTAATCAACCACAATACCAATTACTTATAGAGCTGGAACATGTACATGTAATTAAGTGTAAAAAGAACTAATATGAGATGGTCATATGTAAGTTCAAAAAGAGCAAAGTCATGGTAAACTAAAATAACAAATTGTTCAGAGATATCAATCTTACTTTGTTTTCTTGTAAAACATGAACTATATCATCACGACACCACAACCTACTGCGTTCTCCAGGCTCTTTAATTGATTCTTGTCGGACGATTTCTTTACCCATGTCCTCTATCAAGTCATGTAATGCCACATAAATACCTCCATTCAGCGATTCACTTATCTTTATGAGAGATTTATCCGCCAATACTCGAACATGATGTTTTATGCAATGGCTGTAATGAGCATAAAGTATATCTTCGAACCCATTTGATGCACGTCCTTTGATGCAACAAGCAATATCTAGAAAGACTCTTTTCTGCTCTTCGTCCAAAGCATCATAGCTTACTCGTTGTATCTTTTTTATCTCTTTATTGGGAATATGTTTTCATGAAGTAACTCTTGAACATACGCCTTCAAACCCCCTTTAAAGACATAAGCAATATCCAAAAAGACACTCTGTTGTTCTTCATCCAAAGCGTCATAGCTTACTTTAAGTATCTTTTGGATATCTTCATGGGGAATTCTGTTATACTTATCTAAGAAAGAGACTCACATTCTGCTATATTCTTTCCAAACAAGTTGGAACCCACTACTTCTAATGCTAATGGGAGGCCAGAAGCATATTTAATTGCACGGTTTAAAATATAATCATACCTTGAATCATTTTTGTTACTTTTAAAAGCCATCGTTCTTAACAATTCAAGAATTTCTTCCTGATTAAAGGCATCTAGTTCATATATTCTGTTAATCCCATGGCATGATAGCAAATGTTTGTCCCGAGTGGTAATGATGACTCTACTTCCATGACCGAACCAACCAGGCTCTCCGACCAAAGCCCGCAACTGCTTTAGTTTGTGAACGTCATCGAGAATCAACAAAACTTTCTTTTGAAGTAGCCTGTGTTTTATGATTGGAATCCCTTCACTAACTCCCAACTTAAATTCCAATTTAATTTGGAGAGGAGCTTCTCATGGAGATATTCTAAGCCATATTTAATTGAATTTTCTCTCACATTGTGAAGAAAACACAACCCTTCAAATTGATCAGCAATCAAATTATAAACTGCTCGAGTAAGTGTCATTTTACCCAATCCTCCACTTCCATATATCCCAATCATACAGACACCATTATTATAGTCAAAATCCAGAAGCGACTTTACACGCAGCAGTCGAGAGTCAAATCTAACAACTAGGTGATCAGCAACTTCTAAAAGACCACGATTGATCTTGTTCGTAATCTCTGTAACTATCTCCTTAATAAACTCGTATTCATATTCATCTTTCCTGCACCCAACTAGACAAGTTTAAGTAAATACATTAGAATCACAATCACATGTATTGCGATGATGATGATGATGATGATATTATGATACAAATTTTTTCAACATGCAAAGAACAAACTTTCTAAACATGAAAGAAAAATCAAAAAACATATATTTCCTTTTTAACATTTAAGTGTAAAATGAATTGTCAATTGAAATTGAAGACAAACAATATACATAAGAAAGCAAAATAAGAGTGAAATGAAGAAGCGTACTTGAAATGATAGCCAGATAAGTTAGAAGCTTGGTTAAGATCTATCTTCCATTTCTGCAACCGCTCCATGTTTTCCTTGTTATTTTGGAACCTTTCTTCAAACTCAGTAAGTGCTTCACCATACCTGTTATTGTGATGACGTACTTCAGAAGGTTCCACATCATAGAAAACTGGAAGAACAAGGCGACTATTTTCCTTGAAGTAGTTAATGATGTGGACAAGTTCATCTAAACAAAATGAAGAAGAAGCATAGTCTTTAGAGAAGACAACAATGGCAATTCTTGAGTTTTCACTGCTCTTGAGGAGCGAAGGTGTGATTTCATCACCTCTCTGAAGCTCCTTGTCATCAATGAAGGTTCGGACTCCTTTGTCACAAAGAGCTTCATAGAGATTGCCGGTGAAGCCCGATCGAGTATCAGCCCCCCGAAAACTGACGAACACATCGAAGCTGAAATCATAAGAGATGGAAGAAGAGGAGGAAGAAGGAGATTGCATAGCCATGAAAAGAAAATGATAGTGAGAGTACTTTGGAGAAACAAAAGCATAAACAAGAAAATAAACTAATATAAAATAAGTTTCACCTAAGAGTTATTTATGAGTGTCCATTTATTTAACATTAGTGGCGAAACTTTCTTCTCACTTTCCTAATCTGTGTGGATCATTATTGTTCAACTTTTACTGTAGTGAAAATCACTGCAGAACCATTATATATCTTTGTTGCTCTCGTGGCATGTTATTGATTAGAGTTCTTAAACTTTTTCATTTTTACTACTGCAATCATTCTGTTACTTCATGAGAGTAAAATAATAGTATAGTATATGAAATAAAAATAAATGATGTTGTTCTGTGAGCTCCAAAATCAGACAAGAATAAGAAAGTTTAAAAGCGAAATAATAGTAATAGTAGAAATGTTCGTATGCTACTTTCTTCATCATTTGTGTTTAAACATTAAAATCTCATATGATATCTGCTAGTGATAAGAGTTTGACTATATATATAACTTTAAAAGACAATTCAAATTTCATGTTATGCAGTTATAAAATGGCCATTATTGTCAAGTTTATTAATATTAATTTCCCATTAGCTTTTATAAAAAAAACATACATGTCATGGTTACCTATCTATATATTATTATTATTATTATTATTATTATTATTATCTATCTATCTATCTTCTATCTTTGTAAAGGAAACTTGATTTATTTTCATGCAAGTTTTATGATAATGTGGCACTCTAGAAACTCTTAAATTTCTTAACTTCATCTCTAATTAAACACATCCACTCTATTTTATGTTTTAATAGTGCTTTATTGAACATCCCTTCATAGTCCAATCCAATAATCAATTAAATAAATGTCCAACCCCACTTTAAAACCTTGCAACTCTCCACTTTTGTGTGCCCAAATTTAAGATTTATGTTATGCAAAGAGATTAAAGAAACGGCTATACAATATATATTTTGAAATGCCATGCAATAATGTTACTAAGAAAACATGTATATTAACTAGATTTTATTTAACATTCATAATATTTACGTTGTTCCATTTTAAAACTTTTTTTTAATAGATTTTACATCTTCTATGCATAGTTAACTATCAACATTTATTTTAGTGGTAAAAAAAGACTATCAACATTTTTGTAACCGAAAAAAAAAAACTTTTATTCTTCACCTTATTTAATTTAATGCTACAACAAAGACCAATTTAAACATAGGATAGCACGAATGTGGGATACTATTTTTTTTTTTTATTCCATAACTATATTTCTTAACTATGACCATTCATTTACTCATTATATATATAACCACTAATATGATCTCGATATTTTTAATTTCTACTGATGAGACTATTTGTCCTACATAGAGAAACATTGTGTGTATAAATATGTGATTTGTGCACCAAATTTAGGGTTTTGTTCGTCACCACATTCAATTAACAATTGGTTAGGTCATCTTCAATTTTGTATTACTGTTTTTTCCACTCACTTTAACTCTTCATCTCTTGATTATTAATTGGTTTCTATGACATGATAGGGAATCAAGTTACTCTTAGATTGGTCAAATATTTGAGCTCTATTTTTATTTTTTTATATGATGTTTGTTAGTCTATTTTTCCGACTTTCTTTTATATTTTCTTTTATTCCTTAATGTGTATGTGCAAATTTTTTATTCTATTTTATTTTCTTTTATTCCTTAATGTGTATGTGCATTAGGAGAATAGGATAAATAATTATTCTATTTTTTATTTTGTTGCATCGTTGTTACACATGAAGAAGCTTATAAAAAATGGTTGTTCATCATTAATTTTTCCAAGAAACTACTGGATTCTTCAATTTGGTATTATATTTTTTCTTCTATTTTTTACTCTTCATCTATTTGCTATACATTGGTTTTATGACTTAATAGAGACTAAAGTTAATTTTAGGTTGACCAAATAGTTTAAATTTCTGAAAAAAAGTAAAAAAATAAATTGATTGAAAGTTAATGAAAGGTTGTAAGAAATGTAATGATAATTGTTCGCATCTATATTATTTTCTTTTTGCAAAAACACTCCATTTACTTCACTTCATGCAAGTTGTACAATGAATGCATTATAATATATTCTTATTCAATCCTCCCTCAAAAAATAAAATTTATATATTCTTATTCAATCCTCTTACACACAAGTTTACTACAAAGCTCTTCATTCTTTTTCCAAGCTTATATATATTTGTTGCTTATGTTATCCTTTTAATTTCTTCTTCCATTTCATTTTATGATAGTTTTGATTTTCTCTTCAAGCTGTATATGTATATTTCTATCATTTTTTTATTCTCTAATGAGTATATTTTCTTTGATTTCACATACATAAGTTTTGAGAAAAGGGAGGGTTTTGTTGAAAGTGCACTTCATATATGAAAAGGTGGTTGTTTTCATTGAAATTAAAGTTTTTTTTTTCATTATTATTTTTTATTCAACATTGTTATGAGATCAAGAGTCCATTAAAGATGTGGAAGCGAACATATTAAAAATGCATTAAAAAAGTAATATTTTTTTATTCATTTTCATCCCAAGCCCACATGTTTATGTTTTTAATTGAATAATTTTTTATAAGAGTTGTTAACATCGATGTCTAGGTAACTAGTTGTAGAAGCACACATCTACACAAAACTCTAATGGAATGCTCTTGATCTTTCTGAAATTAGAGACATTCATGTTTTGATGATTTAAATGTGGGAATATGAAAATTTAACCCTTGACCATGAAATTTTGACTGACATTCATACTTTCCATCAAACTTGAGTCATTATTCCGAAGTTATGATTATGCATATGTGCCACCTCTAAAATTATTTTCTTAAATATAGTATAACTTCTCATCCTTTCTTATTCTATCTAATAATTATAAGAATGCAAGTAATTTTAAGTTACAAAACTTATCATCCCTTCTTAATATATTTGTTGTGATTATTTATGAAACACATCGTTTCATTAATAGGGAAAAATAAAATAAAATAATTAAATAAGTAATAATAATAATTATATATACATATGGAACTTACTAGACACTCACGTGGGGAAGAAAAAAAACATAACACTTTCCACATTCCTTTCTTACTCCCTCCCGTAACTCTCTCTGTTCTCACCTTTTCTCTTCATTTTGTTTCTTCCTTTCCCAAATCATCAAATTACATCACCAAACCAAGCATTCATAAGTAAAACTCTTCATCTAAGCAAAGCTATAGCCAATCCTACAAGTTAATTTGGGTTTGATTTTGGAGATTG
>Ga0315913_1011331_pt1 | contig 10097 bp, 8 predicted proteins | sample MpolsnodulesMG_FD_207736 | JGI IMG/M metagenome (GOLD analysis project Ga0315913, IMG submission 207736) | Medicago polymorpha root nodule microbial communities from Los Angeles, California, United States - small nodules | ecosystem: Host-associated > Plants > Roots > Nodule | place: USA...
ACCAACCCCAACCGAATATGAGGAAGATTAGGAACAGAACCCTGCATATTCAATCAACAGGTTGACAAATCCACCACATATCATTATCAATGCAATCGCCAAATGGGTTCATGATCACAATCATATAAGGAACAAGTGTGACCATGATGTTTTTTTTAAAACTCGCTTCCAAGAGGTGATTTTAACCATATCCACCACTTGCAACACATATGTATCCTGCCCACAAAAAGATGTGAGAAATATGGGATTACCACAAAGACCACACAACAGTTGTCAGACTAATAAGAAACCTAACCTCTTATTTTTTCCCCCCACCTAAATCTAACATAATACTGCGAAAACTTGTTAAATCTGAAGGTAAAATAAACTCTCATCCAAACTACCTAAACACGTGATATCACTCCTGACCTAAAAAATGACATCCAACAAAAAGATGATAAGTTGCCTCTACTTGTTCATTACAGAAAACGCAAAAAATACTCACAGGTCAACTATAATCCAACCATATGATTTTTGTTCGAGTCGATAAATATAAGATCCACAAATATATATTCCAAACATATAAAAGCTAACTTTGAGTTTTGTTAGCTAAATTTGTAATAAAACCGCCCTTAAGCGCCACTATGTAGCAACATGTGATAATTTAGCAGGAAATTAAAATAAAAGTTTATAACATTCAAATATTCATATTCTGTTGACTCGGACTTCATATTCTGCTTATTTTCTCTGATTGGGTAGTATCAGTTTGCATTATCCTTGATGCTTCTTATCCACATTGAGCTGGTTAAAGAAATTAGCAAAATATAGTAAAAAATAAGTGTTATATATATATATATATGTGTGTGTGTGTGTGTGTGTGTGCGCGTGCGTGCGCGCGCGCGCGCAGATAAACATGATACAAGTAGTGAAGTAGATACAAACAAACATGATATGTATAATACAGAAACATATGTTATGGTTTCCTACTATGTTAATTGAATAAAGCACACAATTTTCACGTTGTTTTGCATCTTGGTCGTTTATTATAGATCGACGGTTCAAATTAAGACAATTATAAAATCCTTGTTAACAATATCGGCTACACAGTTAAGATTTGAAGGTTTTGATCTGTTACAGCGTCTTGTTCTAACAATAGGAAATTCAGATCTGAAAAGCAGGGGCTCCCAACCCCTACCCACAGGCCACAACCTCAACATATATTTGTATACTGTCAATACATTTGTTTTTTATTTTAAGGATATCAACAAAGAATATACATGTATATACACACACATGTGCGAGCACACACATAATTATATTTGAGTTGTGTTGTTTAAATACAGATTTTAAGGCATCTATGTAAGTGTAACATTGTATCCTTCTATCTATTTTCTATCACTTTTTATCTTATACAGTATACACATATTATGAAAATAAACACAAACACAAAGGGGCACCATATTTTTATCATGTATGTTATATTATTTTTAATACGCAAACCCTAATTATGAATTTTTAAACAACAATTTAGGCATATGAGTCATATTACTTAGTACAAAAATATTGTTAAAAATACTAGTAAGCATTTCAACATACCTCTTATTTTGTGCTTCAGCAACAAGTTTCTTCTCAAGCTCCCTCAGCCTTTTCACCTCAGCTCTCTTATTTTCAATCTCCACTGAAAGTAAACATACTCATGTGAAATAAATGGTAGAGACACGAGAATAAATGCCAAAGATATAAATAAAGATAAATGAGTAATATCACCTTCTTGAAGTATCCTTTCTTTTTCTCTTACAGCCATTTCAAGTCTTAATTGGTGGTGTTCCATAGTCAACAACCACTGCTGATTTTTGTAGACTTCAACTTGTGGGCGAAGGAAAGATAACTCAGCCTGCATATACAAAAAATCTCAAAATCATGACTTCACAAGTTTTTGTTTAGGTAGATATGGTGGGATATGGATCCCTTGTTGTTTAGGATCAAACAATTTGTTGAGTAATGCAATTCAAATAATCAGATCAAGATTGAATGAGTTGAATGTCAATTTTCCAATTGAATTCCAAATTACAAGTTGATACGTGAGTAAATCAATTATGACTGAATGGTTCAAATCAGCAAGATTGTTGTGTATTTGTCTACACCAAATTAATACAAATAATTGACAAATTGAAATTCTTTGAAGTGGTAATCGGCCGCTCTACATGTAGCGCAATTGATGAATATCGAACAACACAAATTTTATGAATTTATTTCAATTTCAATTTGGTGAAATTATAATTTGCGTTGTTTGATTCGTATCTAAAGACCATAGGCTTTCACGATCGGGGATAACCTGGGTCTCTTCGAGACACACATGAACATATATTAATAAGACAAAAAAAATCATAAATTACAATCTTTGAGATGCGATAAATAATGATGTAAACCTGCAAATGTGTTTCCATTCGTTCCAAATCAGCAATATAATCGAGCTTTTTCAATCTCGATTTTTGTGTAGCAGATCGATTTGCTAGGATCCTAAGAACAAGGGAAGACAAAAGATGAAAATCAAAATATGTTATATCGATTATGTGTAGGAAATAAACAACCGAGGTATTTTGTTTGAATTTTTTCACTGATTCAGATTTGATTAGAATAAAATCAATCAAATCAACTATATTAGTCAGGGTATCACATTCATAGATGATAAATCTAATAACATGAAACTTAAACCAACAGATAAATTTATTTTAGTTTTTAATTAAAAATAAGATGAAAACAATTACAAAATTTATTAAATTTATTATTAAAATCACAGTTGAGCATGACAAGCCTAAATAGAACCAACTTGCATTTATCAACAAAAAAAAAATCATCTTTTACAAAAAAATGTAATAAAAACCAAATATTATTCCCATCAAAATTTTAGTGTTATGAATCAAAAATTTCGATCTTCCATATTTTTAACTTGCCAACTGATTTTTGTGTTGCTCACAACAACAATAAGTAACACAAGTTTACCGTTTGAGCCTCTTTGGATCCAATTTTTGTGTTTCTTGATCACCAACACCAACACATGTAGATGTACTACCACCACTGATGCGGTTCTTCTCAGCAGGACCAATATTTGATTTTGGTACACTAATGTTATTCGTTTTGTTGTCTATTGGAGTTGTTTTTACACCACTGCTACTTGCCTCTTGTTTACCGAGCCCAATGCTCTTCCAAGAGGGTTGCCATGGTCGAAATGTTGATGACGATCCATGTGAGAGGGGTCTAACCATTTTTGATTTCTTAGGCCCAGGTCCCTCTTCTGTGTGCAACATGTTTGTACCAGTCACTCTCTTTGGGATGCCTTTCATTTTTTCTGATAAACAAGAAATGGAAAACATGCATCATCTCAATAAGTTGACATAAGAGACTCAAATTCACACAAACTTAATAGAAAGAAGAAAAAAAAATTACTAACCTTTTTCCATTAGAAAAGCTTGAATTTCACTCCCCCGTTACCAGTGATCACTATGATATTTATATACATGTGTATACTACGCGTGTCTACGCCACACGGCCGTAGAGGATCCGGGTCCACGTGTATGTGTATATATGCAAAGATATTTTTTACCATGTATTTTATTTTAATGTGTATACCATATATATTGAAAAGGAACAATATAATGACTTGTTGAATAAAGTATTCATGCATTTTATCATTTGTTCCTCTGTCTTATAATATATACCATTCTTGTAAAAATAATTTGCTTTACTCTCTTTATCCCACAATGAGTGATCTATTGAACAATTTCACACAGAAAAATGTGTATATGGCTCACATTCCATTTGACAAGTACTCATGTGAAGTATTGGTGCATGAATGATTTTACTCACACCCCAAAAAACATTGATTATGCCCTAAAATGACTAAAATACCATTAAGACAGAAAAAATTATTCTTTGTATTCTCCAATAAATTAAGTCTACGTGAACTCAATGTGAATTTTTGGAAGTCATGCAAACTGAATTTACGGTAGTATATATAAACTGAGTTTAAGGACTTGTGTAAACATAGATTACATACATTACTCTAAACTGAGTTTACATACATTATACAGTAAATAACTCAATTCACGTAATCCTCTAAACCCAAAGGAAAAAAATATGAGTCTATGTAAACTCAGTTTATGTAGGTCATGTAAACTAAGTTTACGCTAGTGTAAGAAAACTTAGTAGTTTATCTAAGTTATGTAAATTAAGTTTAAGATGTGCATGTAAATTTAGTTTCTAAACCCAAAGAAAACATTTTCGTCTACATAAACTCAGTTTACGTAAATGTAAACATAATTTATGTTAGTTTACGTAAACTGAAATTACATATACTAGCATAAACTCAGTTACATACACCATGCCTCTAAAATCGAAGAACATTTTTCAAACACAAAGCAACATAAAGAAATTGAAGAAAAAAAATAAAAAAAACATATAAAATCATTATTGAAAATTCGTTGAGATTGGTCACACATCCATGACTATATATGAAAGAGTGGATGAAGAAAATTACACACACACACATACATATAGAAAATTACACATGAGTACGTGGAAGGCAGGCGGGAAACAAGTAGCACCGCTAAACCTTGTTGGATGGAAAAATCAATCCTTGTAAACACAACATTCATAGACCTAGGAGACATAATATTGCTATCAATGTCCCATTTAACTCTATGCATAATATTGATATGCAGGACCCTTGAAAAGCAATCGGGAAACTTCGGCCAACATATATTATGGTGTACGGAGGGATAGGAGGAAAATATACATGTGTAGATTTGACTGGGGTTTCGCCATTGTGAGATTGGGGACCGAGGTTTTTACAAATGGGAGATGCAACCCTCAAAGTTGTGTCCAGCAAAGTGGCCAAACATAAGAAAACACAACCTGACAATCAACATTCTAGGGTTTGTAGCAAAAATTAGGTTTTGTTGGTTCTCTTGGGTCGCCGCCAGCCTTGGGTTGTAGCTTCCACCTTGTGTGAGATTTGTTTGCTTATGCTTAGGGTTTTCCTTAACCCAGATGTTTCCTCATATGTATATATGGCATTGTGTACCCTAGTGTTTCTCACAAATGACTTTTCCAACAATAATAACCCTAAATATTTATGCTCCCATATTCCTGCACAATCTCATCTCTCTTACTTAGCTAAACCCTAACCGTTTTCCTCTCCTTCCTTCTTATCTCTACCATGGACATCAATCTTGATGGTTTGACCTTGGAGGACGAGGATATGACCTTGAACCTTGACGCATCTGTCCAAACCCCGATTATCTTGGATCATTGTCTGATCGGCCGCGTGCTGTTCGACAAGGAGGTGTGATTGTCTTATCTCAAAGAACGGTTAGGCAGTGCCTGGAGGCCGGTGAAAGGTTTCACTATTATACCTACAACCGGAAACAATTATCTGTTTAAATTCAATCACAAAAATGACGCTGAAAACTTGATGAAGGATGGACCATGGACGTATGACAACTGTAATATGGTCATTGAAAGGATTTCTCCAAGAATGGTTCCTAAGAATGCCTATCTTGATTTTTTGAACATTTGTGTGCAAGTGCTAACCTGCCTTTTGGGTTTATACAACAAAACGTAGGTGAAGCCATTGATAAGTACCTGGGAGAATTGTTGGAGTATGACAGTAATAACTCGAATCACAGAATTTAACCGCTCCTTTTCAGGTACAATAATTTAAAGAAGCCATGTATTTTATTCACCCGAATAAATGTCCTGGACCTGATGGTTTTAATCTATGTTTCTTTCAGTAATTTTGGTCAGTATGTAATTATGATATTTTTAGTGAGTGTTGTTCAAGGCTTAACAATAATCAGCTTCCACCTTCTCTTAAATCTACTAATGTTGCCTTAATTCCAAAAGGAACTGAATAGCATACTTTGAATGAGTGGAGACCTATAGCTTTATGTAATGTGTTATACAAGCTTGTAGCTAAAGTTCTGGCTAATAGGCTTAAAAGTGTCCTCCATAAATGTATATCAGATAATCATTCGGCTTTTGTTCCTGGACGCTCAATCTTGGATAACGCTATGATTTCTATTGAGGTAATTCATCACATGAAAATTAGCAAGCGTATGAGAGACATGAATGTAACGTTAAAGCTAGATATTATTAAGGCCTATGATCACATTGATTGGTTATATCTTAAAGAGGTAATGATAAAAATGGGATTTTGTAAGTCGCTGGATTAGGTGGATCATGATGTGTGAAGAGACTGTCGACTATTCTGTGATTGTTACAATGAGTCGGTGGGACCTATATTCCCTAGTAGGGGACTCAGGCAGGGTGGCCCTCTTTCTCCTTATTTATTTATCTTGTGTGTAGAAAGTCTTTCAGCTTTTATCCGCAAAGTTGAACGAAGAGGGGATATTCATGGCATATATATGTACTAATGCTCCCATTATTTCTCATTTGATGTTTTGTAGACGACTGTTTTTTGTTTTTCAGGGCAGAGGAAAAAGAAGTAAATGGGATGAAACATATTCTTGAAACTTATGAGAAAGCTTCTGGCCAAGCAACCAGTCTTCCTAAATCCGAGCTTTATTATAGCCGCAATGTGTTTGGCCCTGTATAGGATTCTATCACCTCCACTTTTGGTGTTCGCGTTGTCATGAGCTCCGTAAAGTATTTGGGGTTGCCATCTATGATCGGCCGAAGTAAAGAAGCTACTTTTGGATTTATCAAGGACCGCATTTGGCACAAAATTAATTCTTGCAGTAGAAAATGTCTATCTAACGCCGAAAGAGAAGTGGTGATCAAATCAGTACTCCAATCCATTCCTTCTTATGATGCGTTTTAATATGGTTATACTTGGAAAACAAGGATGAAAATTTCAAACAGATAATACTAGTCTCGTGACACATTTGTTTAAGGCACACTATTTTCCTCATTGCAATATTTTGAGCTCTAGGCTTTGAGCTAATCCCTGTTATGTGTGGCGAAGTATTTTTAGTGCTAAAATGGTGGTCAAACAGGGTGTTTGATGTAGAATAGGTGTTATTATTCCTTTGTGAGGTTCTCCGTGGCTTAAAGACGGGCGTTCTCTTGCAATGAAAAACCCTCCGTATGCGTCCCTATCTCATATCAAAGTCCAAGATATCATAGAGCCATCGACAAAGGTTTGAAATACTAATTTAATTTCTAATATGTTTGATCATAACACTACCCATCTTATATTAAATACTCCTCTCCATCATCTTGTTCATGAAGATAAATTTATTTTGATAGCTGTAAAAATGGTAATTATTCTGTACGTAGCGCATATCGTATCTGTGTCATTGAAATTGCAGATAATTCCCATTTGCATATTCAGGGTAAGTGGAATTTGATTTGGAAATTCAAGGTACCTCCCAAGATTCAAAATTTTGTTTGGCGTGTGTGTCGGGGTTGTTTCCCTACACGTGCACGCCTAAGTAGTCATGGAGTACATTGTCCTATAGATTATTTCTTGTGTGGAAGTAATTATGAATACAACATTCATGTGTTGTTGGTGTCCAGGTGCAATGCAAGCATGGCGTGAGATCAGACTATGGGACACGATTGATAGAACTCTTCGTAAAAATTATAATATTGATGCTATAATATTTTCCCTTTTTGACCAGCTGTGTTCGGCACAAAAAAATTGTTTGTGGCGATCATTTGGAGTCTGTGAAAGTGTAGGAACTTAAAATTGTGGCAGCAACAAAATGAATCAAGTATGTAGGTTGTTTAGCGTGCTAGGCACCTCCTAGATGATTGGCGAGCGGATCAAGGTGTGAGATCACATAGAGCAACTGACATGTACTCATCCGAGTGGTTCTAGCAGTGGTTATGTGATTAAGTGGACAAAATCGACATATGGCAGGTATAAATGTAATATTGATGCTTTGTTCTCCTCTTCCTTGAATATGGTAGGTATTGGTATATGTCTTTGTGATGATCAGGGTGAGTTTGTCATGGCCAAGACAAACATTTTCTCTCCTCTCTTTGATGTTAATGGGGGAGTGGATGGTTGTCTTCATACGGTGCTGCAGTGGTTGGATGCTCTTTAATATGATAATGTCGACTTTGCTTTGAATTCCAAGATAGTTGTAGATCGTTTTAACTCAAACCTAGAAGATAGTAGTGAACTAGGTTGCATTATACATGCTTGTAGACAATTGTATGCTTATAATTTTCATAATTCTTGTGTCGAGTTCAATAGGAGGCAAGCTAATTGGATCGCTCATGAACTAGCACATGTAGCCCTATCTCAAGAAAGCTCCCACGTTTATGATGATGTACCGTCATGTATTAGACAGTTGATAGCTAGTGAAAAGCAATGAATTTCTTCCCCAAAAAAAAAGCTCTTATATCATTTACACTTCACACTTTTGCCTTCTTAAACATCAGATGTAGATGTTGTTGAGTTTAAAATATGTCAAGTTTGTGTTGTAGATTTCAATATATGTAAGTTCGATTGAGTGACACAAATAGAAAGGGTTAAACTATCATGATATAGAAAATTGAGATTATAATTTAGAGGAAATGCTAGCAACACACATTCTAACACACACTTTCCAACACACTCTCTTTGATTGGTTAAAATTCACATGGGCTCCACCAAAACATGTGGGTCCCATATAAATTTTGTTGGTCCCATGTGAATTTTAACCAATCAAAGAGAGTGTGTTGAAAAGTGTGTTAGAATTTCTGTCGCCAGCATTTCACTTATAATTTATGTTAGGGAAGGTACCTATTTAATATCTTACACAAACTCAAACATGATTACCTTCCATAAAAGGACCAACGGGAAAAAGTTTTATCTACGGGGGTAAACAATTTAATTATTTTGACATAAAAAAACAAATATTTCATATTTAGCTTCTTCTTCTTTTTGTGACGAAAATGATTTCATATTTATAAATAAATATTTAATGGTATCTTTTTATATTTTTATTAGTGTCAATGAGGGCTTAAAGGCCATCTTTTTTATATTTTTATTGGTAAGGTACATTTTTCTTGACAAAAGGTACGACATATTTAAAACCATTTATTATTTTGAGTTTTGACATGAATAAAAATTAACGGTTTTAAATGAAACATGGCTAATAAATAAAAATTCAAGCTTGCATCGAATTCAGTTGACAATCAAAAAAAAAATATTGATATTGTTATGTTGAAGATCATCTGAATTCGAACTAGTTGATCACTTGATCTTGAAGTTTTGTTGTCTGAATTGCAGTTCACCCGATTTTACCTTAATAATATTAATTTATATTAATAATAATAAATTAAAATACTCTCCCTATTTTACATTAAATGTCACTTAGAAAAAAAATGTCTTTTTTGTCAAAAAAAAAATGTCTTTTTGTACTTTAAAAGTGGGGAGTTTGAAGTTCGAACCAGCCGCTGCATAATATTGTACTCCCTCTAGTCACTATTATAAGCTAAACTTCATTTTTTTAGATACATTGAATAATTAATGTATCTGGTCTATGTATTTAAAAATTGAAGTTTTGCTTATAATAGTGACTGGACAGAGTACCATTTTTTTTGTGGAGACCGGCGTTTGAACTTCGGTCCTTGCATATATTAATGTATCTAGTCTATGTATTTAAAAATTGACGTTTTGCTTAGTGACTGGACAGAGTACCATTTTTTTTGTGGAGATCGGCGTTTGAACTTCGGTCCTTGCATATATTATGCATTGTCCCTAACAATTGAGCTAAGCTCAAGAGGACGAAGAGAGTACCATTTACTTTATACAACACTTTTTTTTGAAAGAATTTAATTAATACTATATAGAAATTAGAACTTTGTCAACAAAAAAAAAAAGAAATTTGATCAAAAACATATTTGCATTTATGACGGTGGAAAATACACAAATACTTAATAAAGATAATTTGGAAAAAGTATTATTCTCTTTCTTCTATTTATAGTCATGTTTTAATATTTGTGATATGAGCTAAACTGTGTGAACCGTATATTGTTAATAACAGTTATCTATACTATATTCTAAATGGTATAGGGCCCGTTTGGATTAGCTTATTTTAGAGCTTATATAAAACAGTTTATGCAAATAAATAAGTTTTTATGTATTATTTATAAGTTTTTAA